>Ga0126342_10000473_pt1 | contig 43837 bp, 36 predicted proteins | sample Cyp1metagenome_FD_92528 | JGI IMG/M metagenome (GOLD analysis project Ga0126342, IMG submission 92528) | Coral microbial communities from Lord Howe Island, Old Settlement Bay, Australia - Cyphastrea 1 metagenome | ecosystem: Host-associated > Invertebrates > Cnidaria > Coral ...
ATCAAGCACCTTTCAGTCCATCAGTGGCTTCGCTCTGCCATCCCTGATTCACAACAACCAACCTCTCCTATAGGTTTCCTATGTTTGAAACTTCCGCCACCGCCTTGTGCGGTACTACTGGTAATAATATAATATAATATAATATAAGATCAATAATATTAATATTAATATTAATATCAATATTTATATATATATTTATATATATATACATATATATATATATCTGTCGACCCCAGCCCAGGGGGAGTCCGGGAGTGTGTCATAGAAATCAATATGTATTTCAACAGGCCAAGCACCAAATGCGACATGTTACCTTTCACATCCACCAGGCAAACATCAGACCCTGCTTCCAGGCTGATGCTTGAACCATATGGAGCTGTCAAGCGGTACCCCCCAAAAAAAAACAACCAGTTCCAGGTGGTGAAACCAGATTTTGCATCCATTGCATCGAATAGCCATCTTATATTCTTAGTACATCTTAGTACATCTTAGTACATGTTTGATTAATGTTGATTAATGCATTGATATGTATTGACATGTATTGACATGTATTGATGATATGTATTGATATGTATTGACATGTATACCTACTATTTTTAGATTGATTAGTTGATACAGTACCATTATACCATTGATCCCTATTGTTTGTCCCAACATGCCTCTGTGAGAAAAACCACGAAACGCCCGCCTCCGGCTCTGCCGCTGAGACCGCCTGTTTTCGACAAATCTTGGGAGACAAATCAGTTCAACGGTGAGTTGGGGTATTCAACACATTGGTACAGAAATGTACACAGAGATCTAAAAAAAGCCCTTTAAAATCATTCAACATCTATAAGATTCTATAAGTCTATAAGTCTATAAGTCCAATCTTGGACCGAGACTTAGATAGCTTGCCGACTGACCGAGAGAAGAGCTGTTTCGGACATTCGACAAACTCAGAAGGATGTTCGCAACACTGTCATGTTCTTCACTCACAATGGTTGCAAGTTGGACCATGTTGGGCCTATTTTGCCACCCTTATCTGAGTAGTGGTCTGGTCGGGCGGGTTGGGTACATATCTTCCAGGATGACAGCTCAACTGACAGGAAATAACACGAGGCTCATCTGAATATCATCCATATCATCCTGATCAGAGTTTCAGCGAACAGTCCACCAACAAGAATCATGGAATGAAGATGATCCACTACTGCCGAGGTATTTTTCGATCTGGTCAACACTTCTTTGCGCCTCAATGGCAACCAAGAAATCAGTGCACGTCGCATCAAAGCCAAAAGCCTGCGCTGTAAATCGGCTGAGTTGTTAATTCAGTGAGATCCTCTAATCTGAAAAAAAAACCGCCGATTATTAGATGATCAACCATGTTTAAATATATGACAGTGTGTCAAAACCTTGTAACCCTGGTGAACATCAAAATAGCTGGTAAATGGATGTTCATCCCACTAAAAATGGTATTAATAGGTATTGATCCATAGCCATATATTAATTTAGTGAGATCAACATCAATAGCCCCACCATCTGATCCTCTGATAATCTCAGGTTTTGCAGGTCTTTGCAGCCATTGACCTCCATCTCTTCCAGTAGATGCAGAGCCCAAGCCTCAAACAGTGAAGCTGATCTGTCGCTTGCTGACATGTAGCATATGCATTGCATAGCATGTGCATAGCATGTGCATAGCATGTGCATAGCATGTGCATAGCATGTGCCAACCCAAATTAACTGCTCCAATGATTTTCATGAAGTGAAAACATTAAATGATCATGAAAGAATGTATAAATGTGGTAAACATATGTAAAAATCCTAATTCAAACAGTTTGATAAGATCAGGGGGCACCTATACAGTCGGGCATCCTCACTCCCCACACGTAATCAAGGCTGATTCACCGCATAAATCAACTCATATTTCAACTCTATCTTGGAATCTTCTAGAGTTGCAATGAATTCAACCTGTCAGCCTCAGGCTTTCGAGAAGTCACTGAAGGAGTCTCTTGCAGGGGGAGGGACCCTCCGCTTGCGGAAATATGCGGAGCGAGTTCCAGTTCCTTTCTGTCACGCTGAAGTCTCCATATAAAAACATATCAAAACTTTCATGACTTACTGCCAGTTTTGTTTCTCCCAAGGTGCGGCTCACTGCCAGTGGCACAAGGATTAGGCCAATGTACTTCGGAATTGTGCACCAAACATCCAGAAGGTGTTCTGAACATTTTTGGAACGGAAGATCAGAATCTGACCTTGTATACAGTGCATCTTGAATAGATCAGTTTGAGGATATTTGAGGATATTTGAGGCAGCCACAGGGCAATCGCTTGCGATCGATTGTATCCAAAACATCTTACAGTACCAACTCAACTCATTTAATCCATGCTGGAAAACAATAATTTAATAATGTAATAATGAGTAAATTATCAAAATGTCGTTGTTCTTCGACTTGTGACCAAAGCCACTCGAATGAACTTAGAACGTCATTCAGCAACACCTTGTTTCAACAGTCTCATAGTGGGGTCACACCTCTGCAATTTGCCATTTCACCAAGCTCCCAACCCAGAAACGTCCAGAGCTTGAGTGGTACAACCCTCCAAGGGCAGTCCGGTAGAGCCGAGCTGTTGGCTCAATACCTGGAACCCCAGCTGACATCCAGCGCCCACGGCCAGGAAACTCCTTAATGGTGGTCTGGAATGTGCCCTCATTCTTTCAGAAGTGTTGAACCCCCAAACTGGTTCCCATCCATCACTTAGGCTCACTTCAGCTGGCTGACGGAAACAAATGCGTGTGCCAGTCAGAGCATCAACAAGCCGAACCACTACTGTACAACCTCATTCTTCCCTGCTCATCTCATGTAATTGTATCTTTAAATTTCCATAAATCGCCCCGGCACTCGAAATAAATATAAGACATGCAAACACAGCATCAATTCCCAAACAGAACCAGTTCGCACCGTTCCGAATTGTCCACTGGCAACTGGGTTCCCCAGGCTCCACCGTCTTGCCAAGCAGAAGAGCTGAAGAACCTGGCGCCAGGGCCCCTCCAGGAACCCGGACGTCTAACGGAAAAAAACTGCAAGAACAATGGGTTATAAATCGGCGAAGCAATAGGTTCGCAGAGGTTCCTAATCTGCGAACACTACATATATATATAAACACATAATAATATAATCATAAATATAATATATAAAATAGTATATTATTATTATATTATATTATATTAGTATATAATATAATATATTAGTATACGTATAATACAATAGGAATTTGCGTGGCGTTGCAGATGGATTTGGCATGTGACTCAAGAATCAACCTTGCTTGGCAGGGATGAACAAACATATGAGATGGTTCTCATATTTTCATGATGGCATTCTTGTATTTGGCAAAGCGAGCCTACTAGCTTCTCCAAGTTCTCAAGACCATACTGACTTTGGTCAGTGCTGTGGATCAAAGCTCGTTCCTATGCTTGGTATGCCCAGAATCAGGAACATACAATTCAGATTGGTGTGTTCATCTGGATCAATTGTTGGTGCATGCCAAAGATGTCCAATGTCCATGGATGTCCAGCATCAATTGTCCGCAGTCTTTACTTTTTTCATCATTTGAAGGTTTTTGCGCAGAGTTGTTTGGCATCCCAACGTCTATCTCTTCTGTGCATTGCAAATGCCGAGTCTGTACACTTCCTCGCGAAGCGTCACTTGGATCTACGTTGCCGGGGGAACGATCCTGAAGCTGAACTACGTACTATGAATTTCTGTTGCCATGGACAAAGGACTGGTATGGATCATTTGGCAAATCCAAGTAAAAATCTGTACAGTTCAAACTGGCACCAAATCTTGCCTAAACTTTGCCTCTAGGTGCCCAATTGGCACATGTCTTGGTGGTGCTTAATTGCGAGCAATCGAGTGAATTTATATATATATATATATTAATCAGAAAGAGACATCAAACAAAGAAAACCACACACTCAACATGTGCACCTAAAAACATGTTTTACCAGAATGGTGACTCTATCTTCTCAAGTTTCCACTTATATGGAGGAAACAACACCACGTCATACTTTCAGCATCGCTGCAAGCCTGATTTTAACTCATGCTCTTGCTTACATGATCTTACATGTTCTCTTGAAGGATGGCTTGCCGTGACTTGCTCCGATTCTTTAGTTTGGATTTCACCCGCGGACAGCGTCCAAAAGGAGTGAAACTGGCGAAGCAATTTCAGATCGCCCTCGTACACTCGCATTGAGCACCAGCAAGGCAAAACGTTCTTTTGGCCAAGTGCCAATTTGACTTTAAATATTTGCTCAGTCTCTTGATTCTTGCACTTCCATCAACTGTATAGAACTGCACATGTCACAGAGAAGCAAGTGCATGGAACGGAACAAGTCTATCTACCAACGGCTGCGAACAGACTAGTGCAGACAGGTCTGCCACTCAAAGTGGACTGGGCTTGTTTCAACGAAGAAAACCAGGGCCAGTCTTGGTCACAACCTCTACCTGACCACCAAGAGATGTCAGGTATTTGAACTTACCCTGAGCTGCACTCACAGCGTTCTGTGCACCAACGCTAGGCCAAGCCAGTCACTGCTTGAGATGCCTTCATCTTTGCTCGTTCTTCTCTTTCCAACCCGTCCACCTTTTCTGGGTACATCAGCAGATGGTATCACGATCGAACTTTGTTCCTTTTCTGTGCCAGAGACACACTTGGGTTCAGCAGTTTGTTCACTTTCGACACAGCCCATTTCTGGAAGAGTCGACAGGAATGCTGATTTACAAATCGCTACAGCTACTGAGCCGAAAACTGCCATGGTTCGTGAGACTTCAGGAATATTCCACCCTTCACAAGTCATCTAACAATATCATATTACATGATATTAATAAACGTTAATATAAATCATATAAAAATGCCTATAAAATGCCTTTTATGTTGCAGTCAAGCAGGGTGCTGCTAACCGCGCACATACCTACAGTAGGGTCTCAAATTTATGGTGTCGTGGTGTCTGCCACAGAACTGTTCAAGGGCACCTCCATGGGACGCCGTGGCACGGCCTGAAACCAGCAGGTACCCTCTGGGCTATAGAAAATCACCATTTTTAATGGGAAAATCCACTATCAATGGGCCATTTTTAATACAGTAGGTAATTTGGTACATAGCTATAGAACATAGCCCATAGAAATAGTGGATTTTTTCCCATGGATAGCATGGTGATTTTCCATAGTGATGTAAATGTTTACCAGAGGGTAACCACCAGGCAACCCCAAAAAAAGAGACACTGAACAAGTGAACAACTGACCACGGACCTGAGCAGTTTTTGAAATGTGCCTCTTCCATGTGCAAGAGACAGCAAGTGTATACGCTTGTGGCTCGTATCCACCAGATCAAGTTTTCTGTGTTAAACATGAAACATGTACTTGGGAAATGCTCCTTCACTCGCTTCCTTCCCAGGATGATGGCGGGCGGCTACATCTGTATTCCTCGAATATCTCAAGAAACAGTTGGGACCAGAAGGTCGATTGCTTCTAGATGTTCGTCATCTTGTTCATCTTTACCATATATGATAATAGTAATGATGGGATATGATTGGTATTATCCAGGATGTTGATTTTAACATATTTTAACCAATCTTCCAGGATGTTAACCATCATCTGCGATCTTGATATAGTAATTTCTAGAGTCTACAGAAGAGTATTGATTCCAGGACGTTATGGAGAATCCCATGCACAGCCACCCACCTCAAGGAGGATACCTTCACCGGCGTCACGACGCCATTGGCTGCCTCTCTTTGGGTGGGTGTCATGTCAATGTGACAACTCCAGGAGTTTTCAATGGAAATTGTGTTTGATTTATGGTGGTGATCACCAGTGTGTGACTATCTAATACTTACGTATAATATACTTACCATTGCAGAGCTCGCAAGCCGCTGGAGTCTTCTACAAGGCTACTGGCCACCGAAGGCACGATGCACGTGTTCTGATTAGGAGCCTTATCAAACGTTCACATACTCAAAACATGTTTTTGTTGCCCAAATAAGCACATTATCTGTATAGATTATATTAGCATGTGTTTGTAACATATTATATAGTAGAGTATAACTTATTATATCTTATATCTAAATGCCCATGCATAAATTTGTTCTATAGATATACATTATGGGAACTGACAATTCTACTTGGCACCTGGGTCGAGGGTCGATCTGCAGCTTGAGAGGACTCTGAAGAGCCGCCCAGCCGCTGTATCAACATGTAGAAATGCCCTTTTTATGGGCTCAGCTGTGTGCCTCACAAATTCTGATTCAGCTGCATTTATATCATTTATCTACTCCCGATTCACGACATTTTTTGCACGGTGCACAGACAAGGACGCGCCATGGCGCCATGAAGAGCCCAAGTTGATGCAGAAGCAGCTATGCTTACCTGCAATGTCAGCAGATAACGATCCTCATCATGCTGATTTTTTACTGTACAAGATACAAGCGGATACACTTGCCATGAGTATCCTTTCATCACAGAATCCATCTCCAGTTGTATGCGACAGCCTCGCAGTACGATGGCTCCACGGTGGCTCGAGTGAGCGTCAAGAATCAGATCAACCTTTGGAAATACTGCAAATGCTTTTTATATTGCAATGTATGGATATGTATGGATATGTACTGTATGTAAAGTTGTTGTAAATTTACACTCCATACTTTGGATATGAATTTCACTGTGAATCTAGACCTCTAGGCAAACTTAGGAGTCCCAAACATGCTGTCTAAGGAATCAAACTTGGCCACTGAGCCATGTTCTCGAACACCTTCCCAGTTGACTTTGTCAGCGCTGGGCGAAGTGGCAAATCAGGCGAGGACCCAAATCAATCTGTGGTTTTGGGGGGCACATAACCGAAGAAGTCGTCCAGGTAGCAAAAGAACTGGTGGAAGCAGCAATCCCTCCTGTCAACATGCTGGGATGAGCTTTGAATTGGAGAGATGGTTCTATGGAAATCTCCCCAATTATGAGGTACTGAGCTACAGTTGTGCTGCCAAATACATCCAATATCACACGAGGGAAGGGAACTGAACTGTAGCATCTGTAGCTGTCCTGTGATGATGATACTCATGGCGATAGGCACCTCCAAGAAGTCTGGGGCACAGGCGATGCATGGACCATGGCAGATCCAAGCCAGAGTGTGCTTCTGAGAGGAGGTAGGTCACCAAGATGTTGTGGAGAAGTCGGCTCAGCTTGTGCTTCGGCAAGCCCCAGTAGAGGGGCATATTCTGAACCAACATGTTCACTAGCACCTGGCAAGATGGAGAAGCAACACTGAGGCAATCACAGTTGAAGGTGCTACTCTATTTCACAGCAAAGTCCACCCAAGCCACATGTTGTTCAAATGAAAATCGATTTCTGGTTCTTCAAAAACAACATACTGGACCAGATTTCAACGCTTCCACAACAGAAAGCTGGTCTTTGGGACAAAACACAAAACTATAACAAATCTCCCATAGGCTGTCTTCCCACAGCACAATGCGTGCTCCAAAAGAAATGTCATCAGAAATCTCCAGTACACAGACAAATATATATCATAATTTCAATGGGAATTTCAGGATCCTAAAATGGAGGTACTGTACCATATAAGGCCATATTTTGTGGGGATATTCTCTTACATAGGCCTTATATAGGCCTTATATATGGTAGGTACCTCCAATCTAGGTTCCTGAAATTCCCATTGACAATATGCATGAATGGATGCAGGCATACAAATCCTATCAAATCCCACTGGGAAAGGCTGGTCTCACCGGATTGCACCGGGTCGCACCTGCATCGTGCCGTCTTCCAACGATTGGTTCACCACCAACTCTGCCGACAGAAAATTTGTGCCACACACTGGATGCACCTGGCGCAGAGTTGGAGGCCACTAAAAAAGCATTCGGAGTTCAAAGACTAAAAGACAAAAATGTCCAAAAGTAAGAAATGTAACACAACATAACACAACTATCTGCACCTCCCTAATGCTTTGATATGCTTTGATTTCATTCCAGTTCTCTCGAACTAAACTGGGTGTGAGACGCTTTCACAGGGTTTTAAAGGACGTCCAGTTGTACATCTACCATCTTGGTGGCTCCAGTTCCAAAGTCCAAGAAACTTTGAGAAACATGTCATGTAGTGTCAAATTTTAAGCTACTGTAGGTCTCATGGCAAACTCCCATAGTGCATGCAGCTGGCCTTGAGTTCGTGATGAATCTCATGTTTGTGCCACCGATGTGGAAAGCGATGCATGGCCAAGTGCAGCCTCTGCTCATTGTCGCGGCCAAGTGATGAAAAACACACACAGCGGACAAAGTTATATCTTAAATTGATGCCATGCACAAACTAGGGTCGTCCCCTATCGGTTGTGAGGATTTCAGTATTCCCGGAGGTATCGCAAATGGGGTATCGGTATAGGGTCATCCCCTATCGGTTATGAAGGTTTTGTGCAACCCGGAAAGGCCAAGGCGAAGCAAGACTAAATTTGTATTACAATAATTTTGTCGGTTACTCACATGTTGACAGCGGTAATCTCTTCAACCAAGGACGTTCAAATTGAAAAGTGTCCAACCGGAGGGTCCAAATAATTTCACCATGAGTATCCTTTCAGGTAAACTCATTTTTAACCAGGCGTGAAGTTTCCGCTAGATGGACACGAGGACAAAACTATGTGCATCCCATGTAGGCCAATGGCATTACACGCAATGACTCCTGAGCATCATCTTTTCCAAACCACGTATGCCTATCCCTCAAAGTCACTGGTGTTGCAATGGCTTTGGAGGCAGGCAAATGACTGCCATGCAAATGCTCTTTGAAAAAAAGAACGTACCATCCCACTGAGCGGCTGAACCTCCCACAGTCATCCGCTGTCTGCAACCCGGAAACCAATAGAAAATAAAGTCGTAAGCCCAAATCCCAAGGAACAACTCCTCGGGCAGCCAATGTTATGGTCAACCTGCTTAGATAATTGACTGGGCACTGGGCTTTGATGGGCTTTGTCATGTCGGTTGCACTGCAACTTCCAAATCATGCTCTAGGAGTTTGATACTACTCTCTAGTGGATTCTAGTGGTGTATCATGCTTGGAAACCTGGAATGGCAATTGAAAGGTTTATGGATGTGAATGCAATCTTAAATGCAAGGATGAATGCAAGGGTAAAAATAAAACACAAAGCCAACACATGTTTGCGTATTTTTGCATGTTTTGGAATGAAGAAAGGGTATGCAAGCACACACATTTCAAGTCGTCTCACTTTAAAGGTGGCAACTCCCTAAAGTTATGTAGTGCTAAACCATGCTAGGCCCTGGCGGTAGATTCCTTACCATCAACATGTAGTCAGTGTATCTGCTAAACAGAATGCGTACGTACCATCAAGCTGCACAGCCAAACGCCATACCAATACCCACCAAAACCCAATATGGCACCAGTTGCCAATTTTTTGGGGTGTGATGGACCAAGCAAATGCTGGAGCAACATCTAGGCTTGTGGATGCTTGTGGATGTGATTTAGACTCCACCAAAACTGCGTTTCAAAGTTTTCATAAAAATTCAAAAACATGGAATCTAGGCCTCTTTATCGTCCTCTTTTCAGAATTCGAGACAAACACAAATCGCAGACAAATAGGCACACCTTTCAACCACCAGACCCGGCCAAGGCAATCAGAGAAAATTAAAGGTTCCTGTTCTAGCGAACTCAAGTGTGGAAAGGATTTCTCCACTGGTGACCCATGGGAATACCCTCTGGTAAACGTTAACAAAAAACTATGGAACATCACAATTTTTAATGGGAAAACTCACTATAAATTGCCATGTTCAATAGCTATGTTAGTTTGCCAGAGGGTACTTGGTATATCTCACCGAGACTCTACGAGAAGACGTGCTGCGCTTGGTGCCTCTTGCTGCACCTTGGGTGCAGATCGCACCAGGTGAAGCGCGAAGATTGACAAGACATACCTGGCGGCCACGGCAAGCTGGCTACAACAATCTACTGGTTGGTGGTTTCAACCTACCATTGTGGTTAATATCCTGTTAATATATGGTTAATATATATGGTTATGATGATGGTTAATGATGGTTAATAATAATCTGGTTGGTGGTTGACCTACCCCTCTGAAAAATGATGGACTTCGTCAGTTGGGATTATGAAATTCCCAATATATGGAAAGTCATAAAACATGTTCCAGTCACCACCAACCAGTCTACAACACCTTTTTCGCTGGGGATGGTGGAAGCCAATCACACTATTTCCTGGAAACAGACCTTTCACAACTTCGCAGCCTAGCAACACTGGAAAGGATGACCAGACTCTGTGCTTTGTCTTGTCACTCATGCAATGCGTCCCAGACGGGTGAGATTCCTCCCGCACAACCATGCGATATCCTTGTCTCATTGGGCCACTACCGGTCACCACTGCCGGTCACCACTGCTGATCACTTGACGAAATTGAGGAAAATGAAAACAATGCCACATATCAGTACTTTGGGTTAAACCAAATCTTCCTAACAAGAGTTGCTAAGTCACAAGCTTTAAGACTAAGAAGAACATTGAAACAACAAAATAAGCAAAAGGTGACATTCTGTGAACAAGTATCTCTTCATGAAAGGAATTTCGTTAATCAAGAAGAAGCCAGAGATCCAAACCTAGGCATCGGATGGGCGTCACGGCTCAATGAGCCCTCATCAACCGCTTGGAGGATTTTTTTTCAGCGCCGGGGAAGTCTCACATACCCGTGATGTATTCATTGTGAGATCATTGTCAGAACATTCATCATGTAGCTGGTTGGTGGTTAATTACTATTCCCAATTAATATGGACAAATAAAAAATGTTCCAAACCACCAACCAGGTATCATCATGTGTGTTCCTACCTCGAATCAATGCGATAGAATATTTGACATGACTTGACATGTTATCTGGATATGGCCCGCCAATGCCTTTACGGGATGCAATTGATCCAAGGATCCACGAAAGCTATGGCGGCTACCAAGGCTTCGATCATGGCCCAGTGCAGTTGAGGCCAGCTATACAGCTCTTGCCACAGCTTAGCCACCCACGCGTCAAGGTTCACAACAGCCGAGGCATGAAGGAGCAAGATCACGGGCAACACACACTGGCACAGTCCTCACAACTCCAATGAGGGTCAGTTGCGAATCCCAAGCTGGAGTGGATTTGTGGAACATAACCTGCTGGATATTCGCGTCTGAGGGTGCGTTTTTACGAGGAGTCGGGGTGTTGTTGTGTTTCCTTTTGTTGTGTGTTGACGCTTGTGTTGTGGTCTTAATGTGTCTTATGTTTGGTTCTGTTTGGTTTGCACAATAAAAAGGTTTCAATAAGGTGTCTGATATCGTTGCTCAGAAGCAATCAGCTCCGTCTTTTCATGACTTTCACAAGTAGGAGAGCTCGCCCGCCCTATCCGGGGGTGGGGTGGGAACACTGTCTGAGACCCAGTTTCTGGTCAGAGCTTTGGACCAAAGGCCATGCTGCGTCAAGCTGATTTCCGGATGCCACTTTGCATCTTTTAGGCCCTGGCCATCCTTCACTAAGCTCGAGTCAGGCGCCACCGTCCCCATGGCTACGTTAGCAGTGTGTCTGGTCCGAGCCGGCTACGGAGTCATCAGAGTGAGGTCGGGATGTGTAAAGGTTTCATTTTCTCGTTCTCAAATCTGTATTTCTTTGCCCGATGTTGGCAATGAACACACAGGCGGAAATATCACAACCGCAGAGCGCGGTTGTAGAGCCTTGTCGTTCCAACTCAATTCGCAGGAGAGCAGCGTTACACAGTAGCAATACCCATAGGATCCATGGTGCTGGTGTATATGCTAACATTTGGGGTATATTGATGGTAACTGTTACCATATAGCAGCACCATGGATCCTATGGCACCAACCATAATCTTCCATCCACCAGTCCCCGATGCTGTCGGCTCCTGGATAACATTTCGAATCATGCAGGACTAGAATTTAATGTTGATCGTTTCACAGTAGGATTCTCGCATCCCATTCAGATAAGTCCCATCAAGTCACCATATATTGTATATTATATTAATAATCATACATATATAATTCATATATATATATATTATTATCATATCAATCATATTATTTATCATATATTATCAATTATCATCATATTAATATATCTACTAATTTCATTTTCAATATGAATCACCTCAGTTGTTGCGACCAAATCCTGCCATTGCCAGGGCACGAAACAAGCCATCTCCGCCTGGATCGCAGGCCGCCATCACGTCTTGGAGGTTCTCAGCGCTCAGCTGCAACTGCTGACCTGGCTACCAGCTGATGAACTACAAATATACTCAGAAAAATTCAAAAGAAGCGTCTACGCTCACAAAATAAAGTAAAATAAAAACATTATTATCTGGATCATGGAAGAAACATGAAGAAACAAGGGCAAATAAACGCTGTCTAGTTCCTGACAAGCTCTGTGTTGCCATTGGCAGTTCCTCTTGGATGAGGCGACGTCTTCTAGTATCGTTGACCAACCAATCTAAAAACAATTGTGAGGTTGGACTAGAATCAACAGTTTCTGTCTACTGGCCACATCCACATCCGGCCCGCGAAACATGGTGATGACGGTGCACCTCTCATTTTTGCCAGCAATGCCATCCTCAGGGACAAGCTAACAAGCCACTGTACTTATCAAACTTAGTAGTCCCTAGTTCCATCAAACAAAAGGGCCCAACAATCTGATGGTGCAACATGGTGCAACAACATTCAAACGTGAGGGCGCAAAGGCCACTGCAATTTCAGATTTCAATGCCTCAAACCTGCCAAGTCTAGATATTGGCACTGGGCCAACAGACGACTCACGCCAAAAGCGCCCTGTGCGGCTCATCGCCAGCAGCAATGCACTGCCTCAGTAGCAGACTATGGCAGACTCCCAAAGGTCCAAACATGTCCAAACCGCCCTTGCAAATCCCTTCAAATAGCTTGCAAATGCAGGGTCCGGTCTCCATAAAGATTGGTCACCCATAAAGATTTAGAGATTATGCAACAAACAGGCAGTGTTTCAAAATCATGCTTCCCATAGATCTTGAATGGCAGTTGGTGATCCAAAAAATGGTTCCGCATGCAGAATCACTGCAAGAATCGCGCGAAACCTTCATTGCCACCACCTTTCCTGTGTTACATAAATCTATCATCCAGTGTTCAGCGGCCTGCAGCGTCCTCCCAGCTCCGGAAGACCGGAAAGACCCTGAATACATCCAAATCGCACAAAGACTCCCATTAAGAGATATTTCCAGAGACCCTTTCTGCCCCAGATGCTGCCAAGACACCCTGTGGTTCATCCAACGTCTCCAGTTGCCTCCTCACCAATTGGGTGACCTTGGCCATCTAAACACTGGCCCCATACCGATTGCCCAGCTTGGGGGCAGTCTGAGCCGAGTCTACTGAACGACTTTATACGCGGAAAAAACGCGCTGCAACATGCCACGATTTCCCGGTCTTAATTGTCTAATTGTCATAGCTTGGTACAAGATGGTACAAGTCTCACTTTTCAACGCCTGGCTGTTTCAAGCTGCAGCCTCCAAGTGACCTCGGCGGATTGACCGGCAACAGCACAGGTCTCCACCTCACGGCTGGCCCGTTGAACCGCGAGTGATACGACATGGAATTGCCATGGCCATGACTTCTGATTGCTCAGGGCTATGATCTCAAGATATCTCAAGTCAAGAGTCTCTGGTCGGCAGTTTCCACCCAGGATATCAAACTTCAAACAAACTATAAATAATTTCAATTCGTCCCCAAAGGATGAGTTCAGACAGACTGTCAACTACTCAAAAAAGCCAGCTGCTCTTGGCAATGAACGAACGACACGGTTGTCACGGAACTACCGAGCCAATCCATTCGCCGAAGCCTCTGAGTCTTTTCCAGTCGCAGCACCTATGGTGTTTCTCGAGTTTCTACCCTTGTGGCGGGCGCATGTTCCTGGAAATACCTGTCACGGTCATATTCTTGGAAAAAAACGCGCATTGTGCAAAATCATCAAACATTATTCAATCATTACTTCCAGGAACTTCCAGGCTGACTTCCAGGTCAACATGTCCGATTTTCATCGATTTTCTCTGTTTCCATGCGACAAATCAGGGTGAACTCGCTTGATCACAGGAGGTTCTCGAACTTCTGGAGTCTCTAGAGGCTGAAGCCACCCGCGATCGGGCACCACCCTCCGCCAAGGGCTGCCCAGCAGTTTCCTGTGGGTTGAAAATGGTGACGATGACCTCAGCATGGCAAATTACATCGTGCAATCTGGGTCTCTCATGCTCTCTCCAACTGATGGGAAAACCGACTTGAAAGATGTTGAAAGCCCATTCTTTATCGGGCTAGTCATCCCTACTTGTGCTGACGTCCCACATGTGTTTTTTCTTTTTTATTCCACGAGCACAATGGGCTCCCATCAGCTCCTACGCATACCAATTCCTGACGTCCCACATGGTACAAGTTTCTTGCAAATATATGCAAATATACTTCCTCTCCAGGAACATGTTGACGCTCCTGAGGTTCACACGCCAGCTGTGAAGAGACAACCACCAAACAGCTGCAGCCACTGCACCGCTGCATAATTGGCCAAATAGTCGGCTGACACCTGCAGAACCCCGGTCAGTGCGCAGGGTCCAGCCATGCACATGCTCCCATTTGAAGACACCCATCTATGATCAGTCTATGATCTTCTTTTTGGAGGCAGACAGGGGCACTTACCCGCATCATGGAAGTTTCTCCGCAAAGGTTGTATCATGTTGTATCTACCACGATTTCATTTATGGCATTCCTGTCCGTGCGCCCCTTGGACACAGCGGCCTTCAGCTTCAACACTGCCATTAGTTGCATAAAAACACGCGAGGAGCATAATGCTGCAGTACGCAAAGGCGTAGGAAAGGCCTGCAACATTTCGGGATGTTTGAGTCCAAAAGTGGGGACGTAATAATTTGGTACAAGATAGGAATGCAACAAACGCACCAACTCAAAGGAGTTTCAAGCTGTTCCAGCGGCACAGGAAGACTTTGGGTTTCTGGGCAATCGTGAGAAACAAAAACAGCATGCTGACTCCAGAGCAGAAGCATCACAAGATACGGTTCGGGAATATACTATAGTATACTATAGTACATTATACCCATAGGATCCATGTATGGTATATATGCTAACATTTGGGGTATATTGATGGTAAATGTTACCATATATAGCATACATGGATCCTATGGGATATAGGTTAAATTACTATTCCTGCAAGACCCAAACAAACACCAGAGTCCTGCCCATGGATTAAAGGTTCAACCCCGCCTCAAGTGTCCACATCACTGCGCCCTGGTTCCGGAACGCGGAACGCGGGGTTGGCTCGTTGGCCAAGACATTGACTGCTATCGATGACAACCAACTCCCCCCCAAAAAATATAGAAACAACAGTACAAATAGTACAACAAGAGCAACAGCAACATCAACACACACTAAATCACTAAAAAACCACCGTTCCCGGTTCCCGATCCGCCTCCCATGCAAAACTGCGGCAACTGGCTGCCATCCTTTGCCAAGTGCGGCAGCTCCGAGGGCGATGCAGATGTGAGCCCATTCAATCTACCCTCTGGTAATTTAACATAGCTATGGAAAATCACCATTTTCAATGGGTAAATCCACTATAAAAGGGAATTTTCTATAGCTATGTTAGTCATTACCAGAGGGTACCCAACTAGATATTCAAGCAGAAGATCTTCCGCGGCTGTTTCCTGCGTGACCCATCAACTCATCTGTACAGCGTAGCCCAGTTGCACTCCCAACATGGACTGCACATAGAGGCTGTAGTGTCCGAGTCTATGGGCTTGACCATGAACTCCTGATCCAAAGGATCGGGACATGCCAAAGAAAAGACCATGCAAGGATCTGAACGGTGGTTTCTGGTGTCAACAACGGATCAAGATATTTGAAGAATCTAAAGTCAACCGCGATCATCTGTCACCTTCCACAGGATTTGAAAAAAAAACATGTGATGGAAGATGAAACACCGGTCTTGTCTTCATTCAATTTGTACCTCGATCTTCTACATATTGCCAGAACGATGAGGCAATTTTTAAATTGTCCTGGTTGTGTACCTGCGTAGTGATATTGGACATGGAGGAAGGCATACCGCATGAACCCTCTAAGCCAACATCTCTAAAAATACAAATCTTGGACAGCTCCTGAGAGGGTCAAAAGAATGCAGCCCTGCACAAAGAAGCCTCGATCAGCGCTGGTAGCGCAGTGCAAAGGCAAAGTGACTAAGTGGGCTGGTGGTGTAAGCGTTCTGGATAACCGACTGTACATTGTCTGTACATTCTGAAATAGGACATCCAGGACATCTAGGGCAAAGAACATGACTAGTGACTGTTGAGCAGATGGACAGCAACATGAAAATATAGTTGCATTCAGTCAGTTTCAAGCATTTGTTCAGTGCCATCCAGCAGACACTGCATGATCGCATTGCGCAACATTTATTGGATGAAACAACAATAATAGCCCTAGAGACACCCCATCCAAAATTGGTGCCTTTGGGTTTTCTATGGTGTTCTGCTTCAAGAGACACTGTGGATATCAAACTTAAACATATATTAATCATATTCTGCTGCGCTGAGACGGGACGCTTCATCTTGTTACCAGCGATAAAACGCAGCCGTTGTCCACGCCTACTACAAAGCCTCCTTTGCGTCCGATGAAGTCGATCACACAAACCGAGATGATCTCGGCAGAAACCGTTGCTGGATGTTGCTGTAATACACAGCATGTAATGTATATGTATATTATTCTTATACTACTACATAATAGATAGATATAGATAGTACATAGATTCTAGATGATAGAATATTACTGTATAGAAGAATATGAATAATGAAGCAAATCTTGGCCCAAGTAGATATCGTTTCATCTGGCCACGAGTTCTTACAACAAAACCATACAAAGCCACTTCGGTTTGGGGGTTTGCACAGACTAGCAACCCCACAAAACATCATAAAAAGACTTGAGTCGCTTCATCTAAAGAAATGCCAATTTCTCCTGGTCCTGGACACTTTCACATCTTTCCACATAGAAATCCGTGAGTTCCCTTGTTTCCTGCTGACATGTGGCCAAGCCAACAAAGTCGCCCACGTTGAACAGCATCAAGAGGCCATGGGGCAAAACCTGCAGTTGCTGGTGATTTTATCATTTTGAGCTTGATATAGCTTGATGGATTCCTGGATCAAAATTTCTGAAGTCGAATCTCAAGAGAACCAACAATGAAAAAACAGGGATCAACAGCATCAGGCAAGAATAGTGAGAAAGCTAAAGCGGCTAAAGCTAGTAGTTTCGAACATAGTCGTGCCGGTTCAATCAAAAAAGGGAAAGCGGCGACATATTGACAAACATGAGACAAAAAGCACCATCAACTAGGAAAACGCTAGAGGATATTTTGTCATCACCAAACAACAAGCAACCTTTGACGACCTTTTCTGTATTAATTGCTGTGTCTTTATGTACTTTGTAGTAACCACAACTTGATGACAAGTAGCAGTTCGATGCGGAAAGAGCAGGTGCTGGTAGATGAGTGGACCCCACGTATCAATCAGGATGGTGGTGCACGACAGCAACGAGAACAGTGTCCTAAGTCCCGAGAGATGGGACAGTGACCTGCGGAGACTGATGAGGATCTGCTGGTTGCATCATTGGAAGATTGGAAAAATGCATTGCAACTCTTGTCCGGGTCCAGACTTAAGACATCTTAAGATACAAGATCGTATCCCCTGACTTAAGATGACATGGGTATGGATCAATACCTATACATACCATTTTTAGGGGGATGAACATCCATTTACCAGCTATTTTGATGTTCACCAGGGGGATAGGGTTTTGACCCATCCCCACATAGAGTGACATAGAGCTCCAGTATGGACCAGTTTCATGGTGTTAAAATTTGGGTGTTTGGAGCCCTCACTGAGCCATAGTTCTACCCGCTCTCCGAGGCTCGAATTGTGCCCTGCCAAGTGACCAACAAAAGGCGATGCGCCCAACGTAGTCTGGTGAAAACAGCTCTTGCCAAGTCCTCCAGAGCTGTGGCGTATGATGGCATGACATGAATCTAAAGGGCCTGGGGGCCTGGGGGCCTGGCCTCCACCAAAAAAAAAATCATGACTTGCACAGCTATGCTCTCAGCCGAGCTCAACATAGCTCTTTTCTAATGGGTGTAACTCGCTGTAACTTTGGTCTTCTGAGTTCTGAGTGTTTTGGTCAAGTTAAACCACGCGAATCAATCAAAGTTGTTCATTCATATGATACCTTCTACCTGCTTTCTGGTTATCGTTCAAGTATCTAAGTTAGTCCACGCCCAATCCACCTATATAGATATTTGGTGCTCATGCCAAACGTGCACACCCCACCATCTAGGACTTGCCACCCACAATGGGCTCACAAGAAACACCCAGCTTTGCCACATAGCCATAGCTGGTAATTTACCCACAGCAGCCAACATTGGCCAAACCCTTCAAAATCTCCTCGCCTCTCATCCATGCTTTGAGTGCTGGAATCATCTAGACAGAGTTGACCTTGACTTGTGGCCACCAGCAATGGATTCTTTCCATGGGTGAATAGGTGCAGTGCATTTTGGACGTAGCGATGGTAGATCTTTCTAGACAAACTATTTCCGCCTATCTCCACCATGTTGTACCTGGTAGGTAATTGGATGTAATCGGTAGATAGTAGATAACTAACATATGATATATATATATATATATATTATTTATATATATATACTAACATTATAGAATACATTCATACACATGAATACATTTAATATAACTTCATGGCCAGTTCCATGGTCATCGACTCCAGCCCGCCAGGACGAATTTTGGGGTCAAGCAACACTTGGAGTTCCATTCGCTGCCGTTGCTTCGGTGAACCTCTTGGAGCACTTGCCGTGCCTCAGCCCATCCCGGCCATCCCGGGATCCCGCTGGGGCCCACAATGGGCTGTCGATGTCAGTGGATGACTGTCAATGGATTGGTTTAGGGGGAAATTTTAACCGGAAAACCTCATATTTCATGATTTTAATGGCAAAAACCATGGTTTCCGGTTAAATTTTTCCCGTGAAAACCAATCCATTGAATTTTGTGCCGTTTCAAGGTCTTCTCATATTGCGAGACTGAACGTCGCAAAGGATGGAAAGAGACTTAGAGGGGCCAGAATTGACCCAGTGAAGTCTCAACATAATTTTTGTAGTGCAAAGATCTGACGATTCATCGTATCTTAAGCTTGAAATATAGGTAATGTACCATGCAAAAGATTGCAACATACTTCCCTCAAAAATGAGCATTGAGGGTAAGCTGAAATCGAAATCAGAAGTCATGTTGGTTTCCGTTTCAATTTGAAGATTGAAAGGGAGAATACCATCACTAACATCTGCCGCATCCTAATCCCATCACACACCAATAGCTTTCAAGTGTCCTTTGATGTACATCCTGTCCACTCCTCATCTCCAGCCACATCCCAACCCTCCCAAGCCCGCCTCATCTGTGCGGCCTCTAGCGGCCAAAAACCTGGGAGATTCGTGGATGAATCTGGTCCCGATGGCCAGCAGCAGCATGGCAATGGCTGGGAGCTCTTGTAGCTTCTGCCAATCGGAGTGAAAATAGTTCGAACAGCAAATGGAGATACCACGTCCTGCACCAGTATCGATATGCACCAAATTGGGTGTATACAGAGCTAGTAGATCAGGTTGTAGGTTGGCCCAGGAAAGACAACTGGACAGCCAGTCATCAAATTCTTGAAATCAAATTCCATGCCTTTTGGAGACCTATGGACCTATTGCTATACGAAAACTTTGAAGAGACTGCCAGGCAGATTGCACGAAAAGAGTTGGAAATCGAACCCACTTCAACATACATTCTTACCTTTCAGCATTTCACCCATCACTCAACTGATAAGGTAATTACAGCTGCTTGCTGTCCTACTGGCCACCCTAGACTCAGCGCTGTCAGCATGGCACCACGTGTACGAGTTGGAAGAAACCTCAGGAAAGTCATGCAAATTCAATGTATCCGAAACCGCACTGCAGCCGACTGCAGCCATCATGCTTGTGATTATTCAAACATCTGGTAATGCTGGAATTATATGGAATTACTATATAATATATATAATATATATATACTTCAATAATTCATCTTTAATCCACTTTGACTGTATGCTAGCGATTCAAGCATTGCCGCTGCCTGGAATAGCGCTTTTTACGTGCCGAAGGACTCGATGTACCAAGGACTCACCGTATTCCAAGCAATGGCCCAAATGGCGGAACTGACTGTCCGCAGAACTAGCAGCCTGGCAAATGGTGGGTCTGGAATGGTCTGGATAGTGAATGGTGTATCCTTGAGGTTGCAAGGCTCAAAATGCGAGGAATACCACCAAATATCGACCAACCTCGACGAAACCTCGACCAAACCATGACAAAACTTCAAAAAACACCGAAGAAAAAATGGACCAGACATCGACAAAACGTCGCCGACTCCTGCATCAACCTTTTTGGGCCGGACAACTTTAATGTTAACTTTGTGTTCAACGGTTGGGAATGTGTTTATTTTAAACTGTTTGGCAACTTCAAGGCTTCCTCGCTTAGCACCTTTAACATAAACCAAGAAACCATTGGCTATTGATCGGGAGCTGCTTGTTCTGTGGGAATTAGACGTCATGCGAACATTGTTTACTTTATAGGTGGACCTGTCGTCAGCAGAATTTGGCTGCGTGTCAAAAACCCTGGTGGCAATTTGTGAGGAGCCAACCAAAAAATACGTCGACAGTGTGAATCTTCAGACTTTTCCAATCCCTGGATGAGGCACATATGAAGCGATCGTGCTGTAGCTGAAGCATAGGACAACAAGGCTGCTGCGGTGAGAGAGAATGTCAGCGTTGGCTTTCGACCTTGGGGTGCAACAACCAAAAGTTGGCAGGATCAGGTCAAGCAATCTAGCCCACTGACACCAGAAACACAAAATAAGTTTGATGACCCAGTTCCCATTCCCATTTGTGTTTTTAATTCCAAATAATGATCCTGCCATAAGATATCACAAGGAGTTGAACCTCCGTGGACATCTTTTTCCGGGCAGCTTTCTGGTGCCATTCAACTGCCCTTCCACCATGACGCCCTTCAAAGATGTGCAACGTCTCACCATAGGAACTCAGAGGAACTCCGGAGAGTTTGGCCAAGTTTGGCCAAGCCACCGATGCGGTCTGCCAAGACTGGAGCGACAAAAGTCCCAAAAGCGCAACCTGCGACGGAGACTTGACATGACTTGACATGACTTGACCCCTCATGGCCTCATGATCCTCATGGCTCGTCACAGCAATTCTCATCATTTGTATTGAAGTTACACTTGGCTGGTCTAGGGTCCAGAAGGTACCCAGTCTCCCAGTAGCTGATTTTGAGCCTAGACCAGTCACTTTGCATGATGTTTTCGGTGCCACGGGCAGCATCGACATTTTTGACCAATCTCCGTGAGCCCAATCACGACTCTGTCCCATGGAAACTTGAGATACGCAGTGAGACTATGTGAGACTTCAAATAGCTGGCTCACGCATTAAACTAGTACCTACGACACTATATAATACTATATCCCATAGGATCCATGTATGCTATATATGGTAACATTTAGCACCAATATACCCCCAATGTTAGCATATATACCATACATGGATCCTATGGGTATACACTACATTGATTGAACACTCCATGTCCACCAAATTTTGTCAAAATCCGGCCTCCCTGCATACACGGCACACACGGCTGTCCACCATTTACTATCATGGAAACAATGGCATCATTATGCACTCATCATGCAGTAATTATTCAACTGCTATGCCATACTGAGAGACTGTACCATTCTCTAATATTCTGTTATGATCTATACCAATCTGTACCAACCCAGCAGGACTCCTGCCATCTCCTGCCATCTGCCATCTGCCTGCTTGAAAGGCTGCGGCAAAAGTGGAGAGTTCCTCTCGCCCGGCGCCTCGGTGACGTTAAAACCTGCAACATGGAGTTCCTCCCGGCGCCACGTGACGCTTCTTCGCTGAGAGTTGGGCCAAAATGGATCTGGAGTCCAGGAAACATATATGGGGTCATCTCCTTAGTGCGAGGTGCTAAGATGTGCTAAGGTTCATGTAACATGATGTACAAATCTGCAAAAACGAAAACTATTGTAACAGTATGATGTAACATGATCTAACCTTAGTATTATGATGTATTATGGATGCGACATGATGCCACATATGTCCAGCATCACATGTGCACGCATAGCACCACGCTATCACAAGCCAAACAGTGAATGCTGATATGGTTTTCGCCCTCATCTCAACCAGCCAGACGAAACTTTTCCTGATTTCACTCGGATTGAAATGGTTCGTTGGACAGCAGGACTGTCGAAACACCAATGGCCACAAACCAGGAGATTGTACTTACAAAGTAGCCATGCTGTTTCTGGCCCGTTTAGGATCCCGGTTTTTTGGCGGCCGGTGGACAGCCATCCAAAACAGGTTCTGAACAAACACACGTTCGTCGGCGCTGTTTTCCAGGAGTCATAGGGTATCGCCAGCACACTCACTGCGAGGATGGCAAAAGTGAGATGAGCAATATGGAATCGACCGAAGGGCATGTCATCGAGAACTTCCTCAGGGGTGTTTGAGCTTGGACACTACCCCAAATCCCCCAATTTGTTCTTCAAGGGACCCCATTTCAGACAAATAACATCATACAACCCATGTGGGTTTTGTATGATTTTGTGCGGCTTCTTAGTGTTTCTTGATCTTATTGGGATATCCTGTCATCGCCAGCTGGCTGCTGCTTTGGGATATCCTTTCCATGCTATTCCAAGGTCAAAGATATCGAGATGCTCAACTCCTGTCATCACACAAGAAATGCAGGAGACAAAACAGATATCATGTTGAAAATGTTGAAACCACAAATAAAATCAGCTAAGAATCAATCAACATATTTGAAAATTACTTAAGATTCAACATGCAACTGGAACTGCAACAAGTGCCATTGACCAAAATCCAGGACTAGTGAGATTAGTGGCTGCCGAGCTTCACAAACAGTTACAGACCCCTCGGCTGTAGCTTTGCAAGAGTCGTAGCCCTTCGACATTGACCTGTGGGTCATGGAATGTCATGGAATGTCATGGAATGCCCTGGATGTCCATGGATGCCAATGGTCTGTGTTGCAAAGATGCTGCTAAACACATATTTTGCTGCACAGAATCAAGTCGAAAGAGATAGAACTGGAGATCTCAATTGGCATTCATTTCGTTGGGCAAAAACAATCCTTCCAGGACTTAAAATCGATAGAAGTTGATAACATGCGATTCATGAAACTGCAAATTCAAGTGCAGATTGTGGCGCCTGATATAGAAATGGAAGCCACTTTGGTCAGTTGGGGCAACATGACCCTGGAGCCAGCATGGCTGCAGAGCGTCTCTATGCCCCGACAGGACGAGAATGATCGCAGTTTGATACGGAGCCTACAACCAATCTGAAGCATCACCAAGCATCCTAGGTAGGGGCACAAAATGGAACCAAAGTCCATGGGAATAGTGACGAGAGGGGCTATAGGATACCAATTTACAACTCCAGACCCTTGGTGTATCCCAAAGTTAGTCTACAGGATCGACTAGACAGCCTTGAAAAATTGAAAAATGCCTGTTTCAACGTGGTTTCAACAGCGGCCCCCTTTGTAGCAGCTGGCCCTTTTCTTCGCAGCGAAAAAGGATCAACGACTGGAGCCTTTGGCGCGAATGAAATCGAGCGTCTCCTCCTTGGTCGCGTTCCAAGAGGCAGGCAGCTCATCTTCTAAGAAGCGGTACCTGATGACTGTGTGGCTGCAACAGCCAGAACAATGTTGGATATGTTGGGTCTGATCTTTTAGGGAAGCAAATTTGTTGCTCTGAGTTGAATTGGAACACGTGCATACTGCATCATACATCACCATACTGCAGACTATTCATTGAATACAGAATAAATGATATAAATGATAAGACTTGCTATCTTTCTTTCCAAGAGCTCGGGAGTCTAAGTTAGACTGCGCTCTGCTAAGACTTGCTATGACATGCTTTGACCAAATTGCAATAGATTGACGCAGACGCATGGCTCATCATGGCTCCAGTGGTCCAATTGGCTCCAAGGTGCTTTGGGGAGTGATGCAGGAGGTACACGATCCTCTGCACTTCATCCCTTTTGAAGTTATCCTGGTCCTCTTTGATGTAGTTGAGACAAGCTCCAGTGATCTCACCAAAATCATGACCTGCATCGGGTCGGTCTTCGAGAACCTCACCATGCACGAGGCCCAGGAGGTACATAAGGAAGTCCTGGCACCAACTGGATGAGATGATGAGGTTGCTGTACTCATCTTTAGACACATCACTTGAAAATCAAGCTGGGCCAGAGAGTGGCCAGAGGCATTTGCTGGCGAAGTTAGTGGATTATACTTTGAAAACTTTCATTATCCTGAAGTTTGGCCTGAGATATGTGGATTATTGTGGTAAGTTGTCCTTGCGGCCCATGTCACCAAGACCACCGCGAAGATTGTGGGCCACTCCTTGGGGGACATCTCTAAGCGTGGCAAGTGGCAACAGTCTAAACTACACCACTCTGCTTTTATACCAGATTGATCATGACAATGAGAATCACATTAAAATTAAAATCATGATGAACTCGAATCTACCCTGACAATCCCTGACAATATTCCCAAGCTTATCCCATGGTATTTACATGTATTTATTGTTTCATGAATGTTTCAGGTCATCTCAGTCATCTCATCCTATCTTTTCCATACTTTCCAAGATTTTCCAAGCAGTTTGCCACCATGCTGCTGGTCAAGGTCTGCCGTTCTTCCGGCAATGCCTGCGCCAGTCGCGCGAAGTCTCCCGTGCGGAACTCAGCGCTGGAGGCGCGGATCATGGGCAGCAACGTGTCGGAGACCTTGGTCGTGAACCCGGTCGTCCTGTGCCACCATTCGAATGGGCTTAGGTTCATGGCAACCTCTGTCCGCTGGGTTAGGAAAACCTCCATGACTTCATGTGTTAAGTTGGAAATCGAAGCCCTAGCCTAACCCATAGGATCCATGTATGCTATATATGGTAACATGGATCCCATCAATATACCCCAGTCATGTTAGCATATATACCAGCACCACGGATCCTATGGGTAATAACTACAGTTCTTGGATGTTCCCAAAATGTGTTCCCGTCCGAGTCGCCAAGTCCCAAGAGCCGCACATGCGGTAGACCCAAACGATTCGAGCCATGTAGCCTCCACAGGTCAGGCTGCAGGCTGGTAGGAGCCAGTTGTATTGATGCACCATGCTGCACCCATAGCTGACCCATCTAAATTTGCTGTTTGATGCTGTTTGGTGGTGGACATCCATTCTTGCCCTGTAGATTCTCAACTCATGGGAAAAAATAGAGTCGGAACCAGAAGGAGAAGGCTCATTCAATGGGAATAAAACAGGATCCTAAAATCGAGGTACGTTAGTATACCATATGTTTGGCCATATGAATTGTGGGGATATATTCCCTTACTAAAATGGCCATTGAGTCATGCTCAGTCATAGACGCAGTGACTATGACATTTCGACAAAAGTGTGGAGCCAAATCACCTGGGATATCCTGGCCCGATTGATCCCGATGGCCACCTGCTGTCAGATCTTTGGACTTCTGCGGATTCGACAAGTCCTGGCACCAACGAATCATAACAATTTAGAACTGGGGATTTGACTATGCTCAGTGGTATGGGTTCATGAAGCAGAATAACAAAGCACATCAAAGCACCAAACTCAGGAATTGCACTATGAGAGAGGTGACTGAGAGCCTGGCATCCACTTGAACCACAGTGTATGAGTTCATAACCCACAATTTATATCTATAGATATATCTATATAATATAGACATAATTAATGTGTATATATATATGCATATATATATATACATATGTATATCCAGACAGGAAGTTTCTCCAAAGTTTCAAACATATCAATGGATCTTTCTGCCTCTCCTGAGCCACCTTCTCCAAGAGTCTGGGATGTTTAATCTTCAGTTGGCACAAAGCCCAAACATTGTTCAGGGAGTGGAGCAATGAAACCTGCAGGAAGTCCCAAAGCTGCAAAACTCATGAATCGGATATATACTGAGTATACTGGCTTATGTGAACATCACTACCAAATTCTGAAAGACTGGAAGTCTCTTTAAGTTGTCCATCAATTTTGCTCTGCTGGATTCGGATTAGCATTGCAAGAGGCATTAATATGCATTAATTGAATGGGAACTGGTCATATAGATCCAGAACCCATCTGACTAAACAAACGGATTCTGAAGTACTGAAAACACACATCTTCTGAACAGCGGCACCCTGAAACGCGGCCTCATTGTATCGTCGTTCCACTTCTGGCACCAGAGTCATGAGGATGTCCATGTCAGTTTCTTTGGACTGCGCCATGGAGACCAACATTTCGGACAGCTCCACGCCCTCATACTTGGCCAACAAATCCTTCAGCCTCTGGCTCAACATGGCAAAACTCAGCCATGAAGCAAACATCAAACAGAAAACACCCAGCCACCGCATGCCACATGAGTCTGCCTCGAATTTTCGTAAATTGTCAACACATTTCATCAATCTGGTTCAGTTGATGCGGAACGTTTGTTGTGCGGAGCCAAGGGATGACGGCCGTAGGGTCCCATGCGTCCCAACGGCAAGACATGGCAAGACCCTCTGCTGGTTCCCGGCCTTGGGACGATCTTGGTCAGAAGCTGATGATGTTTGGATGCCTCGGTACAAAGCAACTGGGAGCTGTTTATCATTCCCATAGGATCCATGGTGCTGCTATATATGGTAACATTTACCATCAATATACCCCAAATGTTAGCATATATACCGTACATGGATCCTATGGGATTGCTTATCCAGGCTCAGTTGCATAACACTGCATAACCTTGGCCTGCAGCGCCTGTTCGACATGTCTCCTCAAGCAAGAAAAACTACCCAGTCCAATGAATGGAGATGAATCGCTTCATTCAACAACGAGGCAGTTTTGAGAATTCACCCATGTTCAACCCTACACATCAATTGAAGCACCGCTAAAGCAACAGCCAGGGATCCCTCTTGTTGTAGATGCGGATGATGCCCATGAAGTTTAAGGCAGTGAAGTCGTCAATCCTTCAGCGCACGAACATGTTCAAACACTCTCAGATACAGGTGGATCAAGGCCTCCGAACGACCCCTTGATGACGTGATGATCCAAAAGTGAAGGGTTAATGTCACCATGGTGATGATCATTTATGGACAAGAGTCAAGAGACAGAAAAACCGGAACGCATTCCAGAACTGCAGGCCCTGGTAGGATGTATAGGAAAGGTTTCAAGTTCATCCTTTCCAGTCGGCAAGCCTCCGTACTCTGTACAGTTCGCTTGATTTTCCAGGTCATTCTAGCATACAGTAGCACAACACACTTAAAAAGCAAACCCACCCATCAAATGAATGGGTTTCAGCTTGCCTGTCACTTGTTCCAAGACTTGCAATAGCTACCAGAATGCCAAGGAGTGGAACTGACAGAAAACCATGCATTCATTGGGATGGCACGGGAGCGAAACCAACTGTCTGGACAAACCATATATACCCAAAATTTGGTCAATAGATACCAGCCAATACTAACAGCCATCTTGGTTACATTGGTGATAGACTCAACTATACCACAAGTGACAGACTCAGTAGTTCATGCTACAAGTATTTCAGTGTATTTTACTGCTAAACATTGCTAAACCCCCATTTCGGACATAGGCTGATGAACCAAGGTGGCAGTGGGTCAAAACCTTGTACCCCTGGTGAACCTCAAAATAGCTGGGTTAAAATGGATGTTCATCCCACTATAGTAATGTATCTATAGGTATTGACCCATACCCATATTAAGAACCATACTCTGGCAACCTCTTAAAGAGGTTGAGCAGCTTCTCATAGATCTTCTGCTCCAAAACCTCGAAAAGTTCGTCGTCGTCGGGAGTCATGGTCCACATAGGGCCCAGGGCATCCACTACATCGATGGCCTCGAAACCTGACCCGGCACGGAAGCGGCCAAGAAATCGCTTAAAGATTTTGGAATCGGCGATTCTGAGGATGCAATAGATGATGATAATATGATATAATATGATGCAATGCAAAATTAGGATCCTATCTGATTGACAATAGTTCTGGGATGTTCTGGGCACTGATGGAGGTTGCCATTCTCGGGAAGACTTGTAGCCTTGACTAGTCTGGAAACAACCATATGTCACACATTGGATCGAGCAGTGCTGGGATGAACTGAGCACTGTCATGCAGCAACGCTGTACTGCTGTACTCTATTGCTCTCACAATTCATGCTTGGTGACTTCAGCTTAAGGACTACTTGTTGGGGAAGGCGCAGCCAAACACCCCTTGATCTTCAAAACATCAGGCGCAGCCTCTTGACACACATCCAAACATCCACAGCGTGAAAATTGCCCCAATGCAAATGAGGTGCCCTTCATGCGATCCTTCATGTGATCAGCTAGCTTTCCTCAGCGCCAGCACTTGACTCATCAAAACACAGACTCAGAAGATTTCATGAACCTATAAAGACTCCAAAAACGCCTCACATTAGGCCCGCAAGGACCAGATCAGCCCACCAGTGTGCATCCATCATCATCGTCGTCGTCAGCGTCAGCGTCAGCGTCAGCATCATCATCATGGTAAGTGTAGGGTGTAGGAATCAAGGCCCTCGGTTGTCATCCCTGTGTACCCAACCCCTGCCAACTACATCAGTCTTGCAAGCACCAAGTTGCGGCAAAGTGCCAGCTGTCTCACATCTTGCTTGCCTTGGAGAGGCCCAGCAACCAATTTAAGTGAAATTGATTGAAATATATTGAAATTGCTTTGTCGTGATCTTTTACAATGGCTGCAGATTGAAGACCAGTTTTTCCTGTACACCTGTTGATCTCGTAGCAGGGGCTCGATTTGTCCGCTCCAAGTTGAAACACACAGACGTCACACAGATCCCCAAGCAGTGCCTGTCACATTCAACGACAGATTTGGGCAACTTGGAACTCCTGAATTTGGCTGAGTTGCTATAAGCTCTCGCAATCTGGGTCAGTTCAGCTGGTGTGTAGACGTGGATGTTGTACAACATCTGACTCTCCAAATGGGGCATCAAGGTATTTTCAATGAAGTCCTCCGGTAAGCGTTTTGACAGAACAACTGCCTTGCTGCTCTTCTCCTTGTTCTGCGCTGTGCGAAGCAAACCCCGGGAGATGGTGGGACTGACTTTTGACCATCTTTTGATACCCTAGGCCCTACTTAGGACGACACCCTTCCCTGGAATAAACGTGCATTGAATTTCATGTGGACAATAGTTGGCATATGTTGGCATCATTTATCATCTTAAGGTGGCCTTCTCCATGAAATGCATCAAACACGAAACCATACGAAACTCAACGCTGAAGCCAATTCTGGTGTCGTCTGCTTCGTCATCGCCATCGGTGGAATTCCACCTTGCCGCGCGCGCATGCCAAGGCGCCGGCAGCGCACTTGCAGCACGGGGGACCCAGCGCTGGAAACAGCCGATGGTCCCTCTGGTCGCACGCAGAGGGACCATCGTCAATAACGAAGTGTGTCCAATGTCTCCGAGATCTGATACTGAGCATACTGAGCTGTGTAAAAATTGCACATCCTTTGACCTGCATTGTACGCTGGACTCCTGACTGATACAGTTTTTGAACATGCAATCCTGCCTCGTGTTGCTCAAACTATCTCAAACTTACAGCATGTCAAGGCCACTCCGTGTTCAGCAGGCCCTAAAATGGCGAGCTGCAACAGAATCTTTGACTCGGAGTATAGTTCAAACAGCATTGAGGTGGTCAGCAGTCCTGTGAAAATTGTTTTATAATCATCAGCCTCAACCCATTGATTCCTGGAACAAGTGCGTGTGTAGTTCCTGGTTGTCGGAGGTGGCTGGATCAAAAGGCGTCGGATTCACGTTGGCGGTGTGCCACATGCAGCAACAGCTCGGTCTGAGTTCCTGACTTTCTTTGATGACTCTACTACGATTTTACAGACTCTGCAGACCCTACAGTACACCATAAACAATTTCATGATATTCCATTCATGATGTCTTTGGTGCTAGGTATCGCTTCGGTTGGCAGTAGGTCAGACAGACCCGAAGCATTTCAGCACCAAGTGTTGGACCACTTTGGGCAAAATTTTCTGTGCCTCCCAGGCAGTGGTGGTCAAATCGCAAGGGGGGGGCGTCAGTTGTGACAACTCAGTTGTGACAACTCCCAGGGCACATCCAGCAAGGAAATGCAAGGAACCTGTTTTTGCACTCTCGGTTTGCTGTTTATCTTTGGAAGCACAAGTTTGACACATGCATCACGCAAGTACCATGTCACAGAGAGTTCAGTTGCATGGTGCTTTCGTCTGACCACAACCCACCACTGGCAGAAGAACTCAACTTAAACCAGGAGCTGACGACCCACCACAAGTGGCAAGGGATGCACAGGGAAAATGTTCTCATGTTCCAGGCAATTCTTCTAGATATTCTGGATACGTTTGATATCTTTTGATTGACATGTTTGCAGTGCGAGGTCTCCACCCTTCCACCTCTGGTGCCAAGGCCAAGAGAAGAACAGCCTTCCCAAGGCCGTAGGGCCGTAGGGCCGTAGGGGTCACACAGGGCAGAGCACCAGCAGTGCTGCAATGACTGGCACTGTCCCATACTGTCCCGGCCTCCTCCCACGCTAACCGATTTGCATAGGCATTGACGGCAGCAGCAGACATCTCTGAGTTTGGCCTTGGCTTCCATGGAGTTTCAAGAATTGGCCAATGCTTAGGATAACTGAAATAAGTGAGACTGCAACTCCGTGCTCTTGATGAACTTTGGGACGGACACGCAAAACAAAGCCCTGGCTGGTAGGCCTAAACATGCCCAAATGCAAATTGAACCCGTTCCAAAGCGTAAAAACTAAATTAAAAACCACTTCAAAATTCTCAATTCTTGAATTCCGCACCCCACAGGGAACTCCGACGTGACGCTCTTTGCCACGGCTTCTTGCAGCAGTTCCATGACCTGCCATGGTTTGGAAAATCCAGAAACAGCGCCTGCAAAGTGCTACCTCTGTTCTCACCAAATTCGTTCCAGATCCCAAAACCAGGTTCTCATCCAGTTTCATCAGCTTTTTGCATTTTTTGGGACCCAAGTAGAGCCCCATTCCGATTTGCTTCGCCTCAAACCACTTTGCCACACGACCGCAGGCGACCATGACAGCTGCCCAGGTTGCAGCATTCAATCCCTGGGTTCATGGGAAGTCATGGAGTACCAGGCATTCGCCCCAAATTTCATTCGGGGGTTAGTAAGTTGAGGCTTAGTTTAGGATTTATTTCGGGTTGGCTTAGGGTTCTTTATAGGGTTTGTTTAAGGTTGGTTCAGGGTTTATTTCAAATTTGTCTATGTTGTTGTGTGGCTATTTAGTTGGTGTTTCTTTAGGGTTGTTCTAGGGTATCTTGATGGTTGATTTCGGGTCGATTTAGTGCCTATGGAAGCTGAGGGTTATTTGGAGATACTTAAGGTCGGGTGAGTTTGGCGTTATTTTGGTATTTTGTGGATTTTCTGCAGTTTTACTTGAAAGTTCGAAACACTGCAAATGATAAAGAGTATGTTTCAAACATGTTTCGAATATGTTTCAGATGTTTCAAAGGGTGATTTCGGCACCGCCTTAGGTAAAAACACAAACTTGAGACGAGAAGCATGCAATATCAATGTTTTGCATGTTTGCACTTTGCAAAAAGATATTGAAACATGCGCCGAAGCAACCACAGCAGATTGCAGTCCCGAATGGGATTCTGTTGAGTTCGGGCAAATGTCAGCCCAGTAGCAATATAATACAAATAATCAAAGGAATAACATCCCTGAATCCATTTAAACTGTGCCAATGCTGACATCTAAATCTAGAGGCCCTTGCTCAAACACAAAAAATGAGGCTTGAACCAGTTGTGACCAAGTCCATTTCACTGAAATGCGACGGTCTACTTGGGTGAACCAGCAAGCCTCTTGAAATCCCTCAGGACAGGCTCTGGGCCTCCATCTTTGCAAGTAAGAAATCCCAAATGGCAAAGAGAAACAGAAATGGAGCAGGCTTTCATCTAATCAGACAGACACTGTCAACATATCTTTTTAATTACAGTATTCAATTCTACATATTTTTAAAGTAACATGTCAAGTTGTTGAAGCCGATCCTGTCTTGATCCACTGGCCCTCCCATGGAATTTGCTGTCAAGCGACAGCCGAAGGATCCAAGCGGCACATGTCCCAGAACACTTCTAGGGTTTCCTGGCGAACGCCATCCGTGGCTGTGGCTGTTGGTTCCCAAGTGGTTCACAACTGGTGGAGCATTTAATGACTGCCATGGCATGTTTGTCCACTGTACAAACAATAGTGATATATATATATATATAATTACATAATTATGTAATAGATCATAATATGTATATATATATATATATGTATATATATATATTACAAATATATTATGAGTAAGTGACTTTGCCTCTACCTGACATGTGCCGCATATGCCGGGCATCCGGTTCCCAGGCCATCCTGCCACTGGCGGCTTTCCCCAAGAGATGTCAACTGCTGCAACCTGGTGCTGGAAGCGGGTGTGTGTGTGTGTCTAAACATTGGCACCAAGGATTGCTTCAGGAGCTATTTGCAACCTTTTCATTGACTTTGGGCGACTTAGAACTTCGATCCTAGCTGAAGAATTTGCAGAATTTTGGGAGATCTTGTAGTGATCTGGCAAATTGCCCTTGCAAATCGTGGCGTCATTTCCTCCGTCCCCATTCACCTAGTACCACAAGTGCAATTCAAGATGCTGTGGCTGCGGGTTGGGCGAGGCAAAGGCCAACGCGCCTGCCCCTGGGCACCGAGACTGCAGTCAGAAACATAATGCCAACGGACCATTGATCATTGACAATTCCTTCCTGAACATTGGATGGTCTCAAACCACCTCATGACCATGCTGAGCATGCCAGATTTTGCAACAGTGTTTTTGCTGTTTCATGTGTCATGAGGACCGGACAGAACAAACCACACAGGAGAGCCAAAGCGACCTGACAGCGAAAGAACTTTCTGCTACACCGTGCTAGTCTCATTCAGATTTTCTTGGGGAACCCAACTAGAAAATGTTCACTGCATTCAGGTGCCATCTTGTTACTTTCAAGTTTTGAAGTGCGCAACACTCGTCAAAACCCAAATACTGTCTCCCGGTGTCTCTGATGTTCTGCCTTGGTGGCACATTCACACCCACATAAAAGGAGTGATAGTGATAGGAATGCATTTGTTCTGTTTCTTATTCCTATCAGTATCACTCCTCTTACATTGGCCGCACTCAGGTTTACTTAAACTTTGGTTAACTATATAGGGTTGGTTTAGGGGTTGTTTGTGGTTGGTTTACGTTTAATTTACTGTTGGTTTAAGGTTCATCAAGGGTTGGTTTCCGTTTATTTGGGGCTGGTTCAGGGTTTATTTACAGGTGGTTTAGGGTTTGTCTAAGATTAGTTCAAGAAAGTTCAAGTATGTTCAAGGGTTTATTTAGGGTCAGTCCTGGGTTGGTTTAGTGCTGATTTGGGTGTTGTTTGAAGTTTATTTAGGGCTTAAAGGTTAGTTTCATGTTTATAAAGGGTTAACTTAAAGTTTGTTAAGACATGTTAAGGCTTGGGACCTTTTAGGGTTGGTTAAGGGTTTCTAGGGGTGGTTTAGTGTTCATGTACTGTTGGTTTAGGCTTTATTTAAGGTTGGTTTAGTGTTTCTTCAGGGACGGTTTAATGTTTATTCAGGGGTTCATTTGGGTTTATTGAGGGTTTACTTGAGATTGGCGTGGGGTTTCTTTGGGGGTGGTTTTAGGGTTTCTTTAGGGTTGGTCTAAGATTTGTTTCGGGTTGGTTTCGGGTTTATTTAGAGTTGGTTTGGAGTTCATTGTAGATTTGCTTAGGGTCTATTTGGGGTTGGTTTAGGGAGTGTTCAGGGTTGGCTCGTGAATTTTCTTAAGGTTGGTTAAAGGTGTGAATGATTTTAAAGTTGGTTTGGGGGTTCATTAGGCTTGGTTCAAGGTTTATTTAGGGTTGGTTGAACGTTAGTTTGGGATTGGTTTGAGCTTTGTAGAGGGTGGAGTTAAAGTGTACTAAGGATATATTTAGGGTTGGATTCAAGCTTATTTAGATGTGTTTTTTTTAGTTGGTTTAAGGTTCCTTTAGGGTTGGGTTAGGTCTGATTGATTCAATTATTGTAAGAGTTACTTTAGGGCTTTACAATCGTTTAAAGAAAAGAGGAGAAATAGAAAAAAAAAGCAGGGAAAAGCAAACAAGCAGAGAGGTAGAGAAGCAAAGAAGCAGAAAAGCGCAAAAGCGAAGTAGCAGAGAAGCGAAGAAGTAGAAAAGCAAAGATGCAGGGAAGCAAAGAAGTAGGAAAAGAAGCAAACGCAAAGGCAAAAGCAATCAAACATAAAATCAGAAAAAAATACTCCAAACAGAATTGGAAAAAAGATACAGTAATACCATCCCATTTCCATATCACAAGCAAATATTGCAAGAGCAATGAGCTTAACACGATGCGCTGCACCAGGGTGTCCCCAAATCAGTGGGCCTGCATGGGAGCTTGGAGGCCATGGTCGCCATGGCCAAAATTGAAGCAAAAATGTGATCACAAGCACTGAGCCCAACATGAATTAGTCATGAATTGATGTTGAGTTCATGGTTCTGTGTGAAATGCAGCACGACTAGGCTGCAGTTTTATGTTAATGGGGTTAACTCAAGGGATATCCGATGCTACACAGTTGGTTCAGGTGTACTGTCAGTGACTATCAGTACACCTAGTAGAGCAGGTTGCTATTTCCCTTACAACAATAACACTTGCTCAAAACTTTGTATCGATTCGAAAGAGAACTAAGGAAAATGCTGAGGATAGAGATCTTTTGGAAACCAAAACCAAGGGCTTGTTGTCGCACATGTAGAGTCGTACTAGTAGAGATGACAAAAGGCTGACAGGATGCACTTGTGCTTTGAGACAACTAGTAATGAATTATAATGAATTAGTCACAAGTATACAGTATGCCCGTGCTGCAACGTCTGATATGGAAAGTGACTCTTTGTCCCCAGTCTTGATTTGCTGCACAGGTGCTAGTTGATGTAAAGCTGATGGTCAGTGAAAGCCACCATCCATCCATAACTCAACTCTGTGAAAAAAGTACCAAAATCCAAACCGTGAACTCTTCACCGCATCGATAGATGTCGTCTACATAGCTGACATAGCTGACATAGCTAGCTGCCAGTTCTACGGAGCTGGAGCCACGTTTGAGCCACAGAAGCAGCTGGAGCTCATGAAAAACTCGGAACGCAGATGTTACCTGTCACTGTATGGAATACCAGAATTTCACTGGTGTATTTCAATAAAAGGATATAAAAGGGGTATTGCCAAAAAGCATCTTTGTAAAACTGACGGATATCAAGATAGCACTTTGTATTCGGACTGTGTATGTTCAATGTCAGACCCTTGCAACACACAAGAACACACATTCCCTGCCCCCTTGCCAGAGTTCTGGAAATCCCTAGCTATCCTGCTTCAGGTCCTTGACTCAACTAGCAAATCTCTCACTAGTGGTGTCAAAGGGGCCCTCTTGAAGCTGGACGGGCAGGATCATACCATGCTGCATTCAAAAAGTCAATCACATCATTTCCTCCGATTGCACGTAGGTCCAGTCCTCTTGGAGGATTTATGCCCTGCACTTGGAACAGCAGTCACTTCGCTCTTTGGGAAAGACTGAAATCACGTTATTCGGCTTCACTTGTCTGGTTGTGTCTGGTCTGGACCTTGGAATGATCGCACCATTTTGATCTGAAGGTGGTGTATGGTCCTGTATTGTCGTGTACCATCTGTGTGGTTCGCAATTGACGATGCTTTGGCGCAGTGACTTCAATGCATTCAAAGGACAACGGGGACCGGCATGACATGGATTAGCGATGAACTTTCGACTCGTGTGATTTAGAGTTTAAAGAACGCCATACACATCATATGGTGAAAGCGATTGAAATACGGCCTGTCGGAGAATCGAATTCTTGGAAAATGCATGGTGGGGAGTTGATGTATACCATACCCGGTGCACGTACGAAGAAGTGAATGGTATACGTTCAGGTACTTCCGTAGCACAATAAATCAAGCATCGAATCTTGAACTATAGGGTAGAAAAACCTGGTCTGAGGATGGCCCCCAGATCATCTTGGAACACGAATCAGTCCAAGTCACTTTCAAACCTCATGGTCAAAAGTCAAAAGTCACTCACACCGGAAGCCCTCACCTGAAATCGCATGGGTGCGAGGAAAGAGTAGCAGGCTGCACAGCATAAGGCTTAAGGATGACAAAATATTGGTCAAAGTTCGACATGTGCTTCTAAATTTCCTCGCTGAAACAACATGATTTTCCACAAATTGAGAAGTTTCACCTTCCATCTATAGTCCAGCACCATACTTTCCCATACTGTCCACAAATGCGCACATCACCTTGAAGTTCTGGACTCCGGCCATAGCCAAGACATAAACTCATCCACATCAAGAAAGCCATCCTGCACAATGCTCTGCTGATGCCTCCTCATGGAAACTATTACAGTCGGTATGGCCTTCATTTCTGTGCGACTCACCACCCCCTTACCAAATATAGATTCAATTCTTGAATTCCAAAGCAAAAGGCACTTTAGAATTTTTGAATTCTTTTGGGTTGCATAAGTACGGGTTGCATTTGATGAGCTCCGAAAGATCTCCGAAAGATCTCTCATAGGAGCGGATGGCCGCAGAAAAGTATGCGAATTCTGTTCTTCTTGCAACAAGTAGTAGTGTATTCTATTGACTGCTGGTTCTTCATTGTTGAGTTTTTTTAACTGTCTTACCCATCCTCGTTTTGCTGTGTGAAGCCATTGTCACGCAAAGAGGTATTTATATCATCAATGTTAACCATGACCGCACACAGTTAAGCAGGCTTCAATACTTAAACAGACTCTAGAAAGTCTAAATAAAAACAAGCAATACACCAACTAATTAAACCTCATGGTACAAATCTGAAGTGCTGCAAGCGCTCTTTTGGACAATGAATTTGCAAAATCATCACAAATCATCAATTCGGGACAATTACGAACCATTTGCTCAGACTCTTCCTCCAAGACCAATCAATTACTACAGTACTCCAGCAGGCATCAGGTGCTGCCCCGCTCTACTCGGAGCCTTGTTCAAGTCCGCCTGACCGAAGATACGCTTTAGGCTATCCTTGATTTCTCGGCAGCCGCTGTACGGATACAACGTCCGTTGCGATGAGGGAAGACCATATCTCACAAAGCTGAAGGTGGTGGAATAATACCTGACACTATGACATTATGAAACAAATGTAAACACATATTTTTAGACAGATGTAAACAAATAATAATCAGCCTCATCAACAACAGCAAACCGCCTATTGGGTGTAATTGGCTCGAGACATCAGTATCTCCAACCCTTTCAACAGTCACATTTCCATCGAGGAATCATAATAATATATAATAATCATGTCTGCTGTCTGCCTGGTCATAGTTTTTTTATCGTTTTGGATGTTTCTCATCCCAGACACAACTACCAAAACTATCCCAATCATTCCATCCAAAACTATGAAACGGATCTGCCTGTTTCTCTGCCATTTCCCATCCGAAACTTCCCATCCTCATCCCATCCCAAAGTTTCTCGGCTGTCTGCTGAGTCTCTGGAGAGATCTTGGGATTCAGCATCTTCAAGGCTGCCGCCATCTCGTTTTCGCTGATCTTTCCATCCCTATTGGCATCCTCAGATGCAAAAAACGAGATGAAACAAATGTGTTTTTTTGTGGCCTCATTATGTGGAAACATGATGAACCATGGGATGATTGCACAAACTCATTGTCCATATTGAGCCATATATTAGGAAAGCCGGAGTCAGTGAGTCTTCTTTGCACACAATACTGCCAAGATCATATATACTTACTTCATACAGATACACTATAAATATCTATAAATCACTATTTATAGACTATAACATAATCTCTGATCTCAATCCTGGCAGATGGCAAGGTTCACTAGCAACGTCTTGGTTTGGTATTTCTTCAATATCTCGCAATGTGGCTCCCCAGCATGTCAACCCCTGCCTATTGTTGCATACTGTTTCTCTCTCATCGTGAAACCACATTGCCGCCAGTCAAGCGCTGCTTCAATCATTCCACATTCCAAACTGGGTCACCAGAATATACAGTAACTAAAACAAAGATGCCAGCTGCAATTTTTAACGCATGTCCAGGACCACATTGGCTTTAGTATCTTTAGTGCTGCTTATCTCCTCGGCCAAGTCGCCCAATCTTGTAGGCACTTCTCCACCTTCTGGAGATTCGCAGATTGAAGTGTATCCTTGGCCCACCATGCACCCAAAGGGGCCAACACTCTGCTGGGATACTGGGATCACCCTCTAAAATCATGGTTCTACAGTTCTACAGAGTTCTACACACCAACCAATAATAAAGCAGACGTGAAAAAACATGTGTATCATATGTATTCATATGTGATTATGGGTAGATTGATTACATCTGATGACTCATTACATGCGCGTTGACTCCAGGTTGAGGTTGCGCATGGAGGCTGAAATCATGGACACATCGCCAAGCTTCACCGCCCAGCTGCCTTCGCAGGCTCTGCAAAGCCTCGCATCGACATCCGGACACTGAGTTATCTGAGTTGGGGACTGTATGGGACCCTTAAGCTTAGCTGCCATATGCTGCCATATGCTGCCATCTCACGCTGCAATCTGAGGACATTTTGTTATTCAATGTTATTTCATGTAGGTGCTCAAAGATGTTCTCGTTTATGCAGCTAGATCTGTTGCCGGCCTGCTCTTCAGCACCCATCCGACCAAAGGCTTTGGAATCTTCTCCAGATCCAGCCACTGCAAAGTACACGTCCCGATCATCCTGGAACGGTTTCCACATGTGAAGCCGGGCAAAGGGAGGATGGCTATTGATGGGCGAACTAGTGAGCTTGGGGTTGGAAATGTAGATTCGTGGTTCACTCTATGAAGATCTTCTGCGAATCTCGTGAAGTAAAGCACTATTCACCATAGGGTCCCTGATTGCAAGCCACCCTTTGTGATCGCATCACTGACTGACGGCAGTAACATCCCCACAGTTTGCAACTTGAAAAGAGGCCAGTTGAAATAGATCTCGGCGAAAGATAATGGAACAGACATGAACACTGAGTACTCTCAACATGAGCACGTGGTTGGGTTGTACTTGTTCCTTTCCCTCAAGCTTCAAACCCTAGCCCTGCGTTGCGATCAAGTTGAGCTGATCCTCCAAGTGATCGGTCTCCCAGTTCCGCCAAGCTACTGCCAATTGAGGGGACTCGCTGAACTTGTACACAAAGCAGCCATGCTGCGGAGCCTTGGAAATGGAGGATGAAACAGATGGAAGACTTGGGGATTCTGTGGAGGATTCTGTGGAGGATTCTGTGGAGGATTCTGTGGAGATGGGACACAACCCATCTGAAGCCAGCGTTGCAGAAGGTCATTTCTTCCAAAATGACGGAACATGAATATGGGCAGCTGGCAGATTTTAGGGACGTCCCCCAAGAAAGGGGATGGTGACTTGCAAAGGAAACCTAGCCAACACGTTTCACGGGATGTTTCAGTAGCCGTTTCCGAGTTGGTCAAGGCAAATGACTTGCATCCTGGATCATTCTGGGCCTAGCCACCCGCATGTTGATCCAGAACACGACATGTGTTTTCTGAATGAATACCAAATGATGATAGTCATACAGTAGTCATACAATTCAACACCACCAAGTTGGTTGAAACTGGTAAAATTGTAATCAAAAACACAGCACCAATGTGTTCTTCACCAACTTGGCACTAAGGCATTCACCTTCCAGTCTTCACCTCCGAGCACCTCCTGGCCAGGATAGAAATGGAAGCATCACTGCCATGATACCAATTGCTGCCATGGTAAATGTCATCATGTTATATTCATGTTACATAGATTATCATATCCAAAAGGGAATGTCTCAACCTCTCATGCTGAGGTTGCAAGATCCTGATTGGCACGGTCCGTGCATTTGAGTTGCCAACAACGTGTTGGCTTGATCGATCAACTATCTATATCAAATATAAATGATTATACATGTTGATAAACAACAAGAATGAGAAAGGCGCTTGGCTAAAGTAAGCCACAGTCCACAGTCCACCCAACCTGGATCTACCTATCAATGACAGTACCTATCACAGCCCAAGGATGGAGCTTGAGGATCCATGAGGATGCAGGATGCCGGTGATGTGAGTTAACCAAGACCTGCGTCAAGCCACGTCTGATTTTGATCCCAGGACCCCAAGTACAGCCGTCATGCCACGGCATGCCGCATGCCGCGGCAAACGTCCTTGGCAGCAGGCTGTAGCACTTCGCCACCATTGATCCACGCGAAATAACGAGCTCCTTGCTTGCCCCTTGCTCCAGTGCCACCCCACATCCACTTGGGGAGGTGCGCTGGAAACCTATTTGTGGGTAAAATGGCACTTGATGGAACACAGTATGACCATCAGACCATAGAACCGGGGTGACTGAACCTGCCCTTAGAAGTTCCGGGAGTTGATCGTCTATTTGATGATTGGGTACCTTACTGGTGAGTGGACATCCTGGTGGCTTGTGAATCTCTGTATATGGCAGCAAGCTCAGCTCTTAGAGGTCACACCGAGCAAATCACCAAGCACATCTCAAGTTACACTCAAATTTCCCACCCCTCTCCATGTCACAGCAGGTAAGCCCTGATTTTTCTACGCCCCCTTCTCAGATTCTCGTCCTTTGTCCAGCAAATATGGGACTGTGATGTGCACCCATCGGTTTTCCATGGCCGCCGTGTAGCGTTGATCCCATGCTTGTCCCGCTTCGAAGCTCAAACCGTTCCCAAGAGAAACTGCGAACCTGGGTGGTGAGGGCACCCTACCCTCTGGTAAACATACAAAAAGCTATTGAAAATGGCCATAGAAATAGTGGATTTTCCCATTAAAAATGGTGGATCTTTCCATAGTTATGTAAACGTTTACCGGAGGGTACCCCAAAAGACAGATATTGTCAATAGTACCATATAGTACCGAACAGGTTTATGACCAGAAGTAGGTAGGGCTGAAAATTACCACAACATACCACAACAGATCAAGTTGGTGAGAATTCGACCAAGCAAAAACTATAGCAGGAAAATGAACATGTCCGCCTGAAATATGAACCTCCCAACCAACCAGTGATACAAATGAAGATCATTTTGGGGACGATGTAAAATAATCCATTGTAAAGTATTGTAAAGTGGAGTTGTAGATGGCTTTGACCCGCATTATCATTTTGACAATATTATTTTGACACCCATAGACAAACACGAATGATTCTATTATGTCTATAGACCCAAGCCCCAAGCCTTTCCACATCAAAAGATTGCAATTTGGTGTGTTGATCGTGGCATTGTGGATCATCCCAATGAAAGTATCTGAAGTTCTGTCTCTTGGGGACCCCTGCCTGAGTTTCTTGATACTTGTCTGTCGTTGCCATCCTTGCCTGCTAAGAGTCCCCTAAACAGTCCCCATCAAAGATTGAGCTAAGAGACACGCCCTTGACTCGGCCCATCCTGTCGAAATAGACGTAGCCACCATAGACAAAAAAGGCCGCAGATGGTGTACTGATTGAGAAATACGCCAACGCCTGCACTTGGCCGTCGTCTGGTGTGCTACTAGATGCTACTAGCAGGTCTGGTTGTATCTAACCCAGTTGACAGACAGGGAAATCATCTGAAATATGTGAAATCAGGGAGTTTGAACCTGAAATGTGAAATTGGTTTGAGAATCTTTCAGAGGAGAAATTGGGATCTTAAAAATCATGTGCAAACTAAAGGAGCTTTCTCAGCCTCCCAAAGCAGGCGCCTGATCCGTCCACTTCGCTGCGCTTACCGGATATGCCCAGCAGTATCTGGTGAAGGGACAGATGGATCATGGATTTTGGCGCACACACAAACACATGGTCTAGAAATCAAGCACTCAATTTCAAGGGATAACGGGATATCACGGGATATGATGGGATAATATTAATCAACTATAATTAACTATTAACATCTATTAACTATTGTAAGGGGTATTATAATGGTGTGGAAGCATGACGATACTGTAGATTGAATGACAATGACGTGGGATTGATGAACCATAAGCGGCATAGAATCATGACCTCTGCAAAATACCACAAAATACGTCACCATGGATCATTGCTGAGTCGTACTTCGTGGGTCTGCACGATAGTGCCATGACGGCTGAGCCAGAATATGAATTGTAATCGCAAGTCAAGTAGTCAACCTGTACACTTGTATTTTAGAGGTTCTGACTTGTCAGATCGACGTAGATCAATCAGATCTCACTTTACTTGCATCCTCAGATGTCAATGGACTAGCACAAGTGGCTCAGCCTGGGATGAGCTGGACATTAAATTTTACATCCAGCTAAGGTTCTCCGTAGCATCTTGCGGAATCTTCAGGCTCTTCTTCACCTAGCGATCGGCGTCAAAGTCAGCAACTAAGATCGACCAATAAAGAGCAGGCTCCGGCAAGGGTAGAGTGCACCAATGTGAGCGCACAGAAAATCATCATGCGTGAGAAAGTACTAGTCATTGGAGCCACTCACTCAAAGATGTTGCGATTTGTGGAAGCCAAGCAGCTCCTTTTCAAGCTAATTCACAACCACAACAATTCAATATGCAATTCAACTCTTGAGTCCTGACATCAAGTTTGGGGACAGGTGCCACATGGTGCCACTAAGCCGTCATGACCATGCCCAATCCAAGGCTCCTCGTCCTTCAAGGTGAGGGGCACAGGATTTGAGATGCGGCCTGGCCAAGACCGATCCATGGGCGTGGCATGTGGTAACAAAAATATGGAATGAGACTGGTTGGTAGTTAATAATGGTTAATAATGGTTAATATATGATTAATATTAATGGTTATGATGATGCTTAATGATGGTTAATAATTATCTGGTTGGTGGTGCAATAACCATCTTGAAAAATGATCGAGTTCGTCAATGGGAAGGATTATCCCATAGATGAAATGGAAAATAAAAAAATGTTTGAAACCACCAACCAGCTATGGAATGTATGGAATGGCTGTGGTATGAGCATGATTCTACAACAGTGGTATGCTAACCAACCCAAAGTGGCATGGTCAAAAAAAACACCATAATTTTACACCCATGGACCATAAATGACCATAATACACCCATAGCACACCCATTATACACCCATTTGAGAATTTTTGCAGTAACCAACCCAAATAAATCAAAAAAAACATCTGTGTCTCTTGCTGGTATGTCTGGTGAGCTCAGATCAAGGGCGCTCCAACAAATGCCTGGTTGAATACGAAGGATTTATCAAATATGTAGAAGCCGTAGAAGCCATCAAATATGTTCAGAACTCATCAATTATTACCCTCTGGTAAACTAACATAACTATGGAAAATCACCATGTTCAATGGGTAAATCCACTATAAATGGTCATTTTCAATAGCTATGTTAAATTACCAGAGGGTATACTAGAACATACTAGAACTCAATATGTTTCATTTTGTGCCCATGCCAGCAAGCGTACTCCATCCGACAGCAAGCTAATTTTCGTTCGTCTCAGAGTCCAATGCAATCCGAGGGATCAACAAACATCAGCAAACCATACAGACACAGGCAGGTGGTTTGCATTTGGATCCAAAT
>Ga0126342_10000474_pt1 | contig 43830 bp, 46 predicted proteins | sample Cyp1metagenome_FD_92528 | JGI IMG/M metagenome (GOLD analysis project Ga0126342, IMG submission 92528) | Coral microbial communities from Lord Howe Island, Old Settlement Bay, Australia - Cyphastrea 1 metagenome | ecosystem: Host-associated > Invertebrates > Cnidaria > Coral ...
CGCAGGCGAAACGCAAATTTTCACTCTTGAGTCACACGCCTGCCAATCGAAATGAATGTCCATGTTGCAAACATTTTTTGACGACTCCTGCAAATACCAGCATTTTGTCTCTTAGCCTCAAAATCAGAATTTCAAACTCGTCACCCTTACAAGGGCGCCGAGTCAACCGGTTGCCTTGTTATTCACATCCCAACACAGATGTGTTTGGGTCAAAATTGGACCTGCAACCTTTGCCATTCTTGGTTCATGGTAGGTATGAAACATTCTTAAAATAATTTTAAACTTTAAAACTAAAATCAGATTGAAAACCATCCATGTTTGATGGGAATATATTCGGAATATCTTGATGAGGAGACTTTTAAAACATTGTTCCAGGAGACCTGGCATGGAGTGGAGCACCTTCAAGGCTTTTGTTCTGTAGTGGTTTGCACTTCATTGTTGACTCAGGCGTGGAGTTGTGGAGATAACTGCTGCGGTGGCTGTCCCCGCATGTGTAGGGTAAATGTTGAAGTACTTTAAATGCAGCCATATCCTTTTGGGATCATTGTTCCATTGCCAAGATGTGCTGGTGTGAAGCTGTCAATATGTTTCTTATTGCGTCAACATGCGTCAACGTATTTGATCTCCAGCCTTGAATTTTTGGACGATCAGCTCCCAATATCACAGGTGGGCTATCGAGAGCCTTACATTTGGGCTGATGTCCTACAGGGCGCAAGTCAAATTCTGGAAAAAGGCGGCATTCTTCTGATGTACGATACAGAGACTTGGACAAAATTATCGCGGTAAGGAGGGATTTGGGATGCATGTCCAGGCGTCGGTATGTCAAGACCTGATTTTTTTACACTGCAGAGGGAGATGTTGAATATTGTTGAATCCAATCACTGATGTGATTCACAGTCGATGCTTTGCAGCTGCTGACTTTTGGCACGTTGCAAATCGATGCTCAAGGGCCTTGATGATTTGGGCCACAGGACGTGCAGACATGGATGAGATAGATGCTCATATGATGCGAGGGAGATATGTACACATGATGCCTATTATCAGAAAATAAGAGAAAGAGAGAGAGAGGATTGTGGATCAGACATTGGAATCATATGTGTGATTGTACCAGACCCTCTGGGACATGACAAGTACCCAGGAAGATAACCCAGATATGCCACTAGTTTCAGATCGATACTGCATATATAGACAGCTTAGGGCCTTGTTGTGAGGCTCAAAATAAGTGTGTTTGAACCGACGTCAGGAAAAGTGGGGCGACTTTGGTGACGTGGAGAAGATGAAGGACCATCTAAAACAGGCCGAGTTGGATTTGGAGTTGATTGAACGAGAGGAACCAGTGGATTTCTCGGATGACCCCGATGGTCGAATGTTCACCTTGGCCTTCAAGAAGACCGGAGCATCACAACAGAAATCCCTGCAATGGTTGATCCAGAAAGCCGAGGACTTCAAACAAGCAGGCAATAGAGCCTTGTCTTCTGAGGGGTTGATGATGTTTCCGACATGTCCCAACCATGTTGCCACGCCAGGTTTTACAAGGGAAGCATGATGCCGTTGTTTATTATGTTTTCATCATGAACGAGTTACGTTTTGAGGGGGTTACATACAGTACCTCCCAACGCGTGAGGTAGTTATCATGCGTTTTCATAATGATTGTCAAACGGTATGTATTCCCATTGTTCCGTTTCCAAGCGGAGCAAGATAGTAGTCTTTATATAATGAGGATAGGGGCACCATTCAATAGGGATACTATTTAGAAAAGTATGGTGCCAGACTATCATTCAAAAACCTCCAAAAACTTCATATTAATTCTGATATGAGTTTGGTAAGTTTTGGACTTTTTGGAATGATTTGGAACATTTTGGAATGTTATCGAAGTTTTGATTTTGGTTTTGGGAATGATTTGTTTTTTGCTTTTTGTGGAATGATCTGGGATTTGTTGGAATGATTTGTTTTTTTGGAATGATTTGGATTTTTCGGGAATGATTTGGATTTTGTTCGGAATAGTTCGAAATGTTTGGAACGTTGTGGGCTAGTGTTTCTTTGGAATTGTCCAGAATGTTTTGGGTTTTTTTTTGTGAAATGTGGTTTTTGCATTGTTCAATGTGTGCTTGTGTTTAAAATGTTTTGGGGTATGTTTTGGACGTTTTCCTAATTTTAACAGCGTCAGGATGTTCAGGTAACCTCATTGAATAACCCTGTGGAATAGTAACCCTGTGGTTTTGAATGATAGTTCATGATAGTTCATACAGAATCGGCTAGATATGGCTAGATGTTGTGGGATTTTCATGTCAAAATATTCCCAAAAGGTTTGTCCTCCAGTTCCAAGCGTTAGTGTTCTTTTGAGTACTGTATTTGGGTCCATCCCTAGGCTATTATTCCAACCTGGCAAAATGCCGCGATGCTCGTGAGCAGGGGCTCCACTCCAGCCCTCGCGTCGCTTCTTTGTGGAAAGCTGTGGCATGCTACGTCCAGGGTTTGGACTGTTTGTCTTTGGCTCGAAGCCAAGGAGATGATGAACGCCTGAATCATATTTCTTCAAGGCTGGATTTCAATGATTCAAGCTAGGGTTCAGGCTGATGCACATTCGGATGGCGGCAGAAGTACCATGGAACAATAGAACATATGTTTCGCTGCACTCTTGTGGCCAAAGATGAACAGAAAACTGCAAAAGGTGACTTTAGACTTAACGAGTTAGTATATCGGCCACACTTTGCAGGCTGTACTCAAACCTTGCTGCAGTATACATGGAGCTTGCTGAGACAGCTGGCACTTACGAGCATGCCAATCGTGTCATTGACTTGGCACTTGTTTCTTGGCTGTTGCAAGACTTTAGCATGTTTTACCATGTTTTACCATGTTTTGCCTGGTGTGGAAAGTTTCAGGTTTGCTGGATATTTGTGATAGGTACCCTAGTCATCCCTGATTCCTGAAGGTTAAAGTGTAAGAAGACGAAAAACGAAATGTTTTCTCTTGGCAAAACCAGCCACCTTTCGCTGCAGCCAAAAATGTTGTATCAAGCAACTGCATACACGAATTTCAAGTGCATACATCAATATTATATAGTTATATAGTTATATATATATTACATTATTATATGATATTATATGATATTATATGTACAGTGTATCTGCAAAGATGCTCAACGCATCTCAAGTTGCAGCGCTTTGTTTTCACGGGGCTGTGACTTGCGAGGTGTGTGATCCCGACTGGGACCGCGCCAAAGAGCGGAAAGAGAAGATCCTGGCGATGATCAAAGGTCAAGAGCGCGACGAAGACGAAGATCCCCGAGGATCTTGAAGATCCCGATTTCCTTGAGTTTCTTGAAAAAATGGTGGAAAACAACGGGAAAAAACATGGAACAACAGAAGTGAACAATCAATAATAACAACAAGTAATAGTGAAACAATATGATAATGTTAATGATAATATGATAATAATTGTCGTTTTTATTATTGTTATTATAGTGTTGCTATGTCATATTGTTATTGTTGTCATATAAGTGCGCGTCCAATGGTTGATCATTAGTTTCCGTTTTCCCAAATGGACATGGCCATGTAGAAGGGTATATCCGGATCTCTTATCTTTGGACGGGAAAAGGGGCATAAGTCATGCTGGTACTCTGTTGGATTTTGCAGGTCACCCAATTTATTGAGTTGAAGCTGTTGTGTGACACACCTTTGTAGAGCGGATAGGTCAAGATTTGGTGGACTCCTGAAGCAAAATCCTCCAGTGACTTGATGAATCTTGGTCCGCTGGAGTATCACATCTTCAAAAAAACTCGCAACTAGGACACCAGCCAACCAGAGCTGCGTCCTGCAGGAAATGTGGGTTTGTCCAAGAATGGGGTATACATGGGTATACCGTAGATCCACTGCAGAATTTTCACCTTTTTTTCAAAAAAACTGATTTTTGATTGCTATAACTCAGGGGATCTCGGGGGAATGCTGGAATGCCATGGAATGCCCCATTTTCACACCCTACAGATTTAACAGAAAGCCTTGGACGTGTTCCAACGCTGCGGCCATGCGCATGAGTTCGGCACAGCTGCAAGGCGCCGGCAAAAAAGGCGGATGCGAAAGGGTAGAAGGATCATTATGAGTTTTGCGTGATGATGATGTTGTATAACACAACATAAGATACTGTAAATGAATTGTACATAATACATAGAGAGAGAGATAGGTATTGCGGCATAATTGTAGTATATATTATATATGTGTTCTTCATTTTTCGCGTTTATACTATATATAATTATACGTATTAAATTTTAGATAGATTGGCCGTTGGCCACACCTGGCTGGAAATAGCATATATTCATACATATACAATCTATCAGAAAAATAAGAGCATCATCATATTTGCTTGATTCTGAACTCAACACACTGATGTGGCAAAATGGTATATGTAGGTAAAACAATAATAAACCATACTTGTTGGAATTTCCTCTAAAGGATCAGACAACCGGGTTGTCAGTTTCTGCTTGATTCTTTAGAGATTTTCGTTTGTTCATTTGCATGGATTCATGTTCTCTATAAAGGCCACCTGGTCCTGATTCTTTAGAGAACCGTGTTTTGGAAGCATATTTGGAAATGTTAGAACCCTAAATTGAGTTTGTGTTTTTTTCGAGTGCTGGCCAAAATATGGCTCAAAAAGCGCAACAAAACCAACCCTGGACATGATAAGAGGAGCAACTTTTTGTATAGATTCATACAATAACTCCGTTTATCGTTTTGCCGGGCATAGCAAAATACAGAGATTAGAATGTGGTAGGCAATTGTTTGGCTATGTCGAGGTGTGTTCCTGGTCCTGATTCTTTAGGCTTCATAAATTTTGGTGGCACCTGGTTCTGATTCTTTAGGCACTCTTCCATGTCCCTGCAGCTAAGGGTTCCTATTCTTTAGAGATTTTGCCTTGTGCCACAGGGCGTCCCACTAAAGAATCCAGACACCCGGGTCAGGCACCGAATTTAAAGGGGTATAATTTATAATCAACCATCCCAATTTCACCATAAATAGATGGTATAGACCATTCCCAAATGGCTGGTTTATTATTGTTTTACCCACATTAAGTGGTTGTATCCATGGCTTCAACATGACCGGCGGGCCGTTTCGAGGGCTGGACGTTTCGAGCTGAGGCCTCAACAATCCAGGCTTTGGCGACGATGATTCAGAACGCCTGGTGGCAACGCCTGAGTTTGCTCCGCGACCAACAGATGCAATGGTGATTTGGGGGAGCAATAATATCCAGAATTTGGGGGATTGCAAATCCACAATGGGGGATGGTTTATTATTGTTTTAGCATGTTTTAGCCACATTATCAGATGTGCAATGCTGAACAGATCTGAACAGTCTTAAAGTCGCAACATGTTTTCCATGTTCTCCTTCGGCGCTGGCTATAGGGTTTTTCATTGTCGGGGCCAGGTCTGGGGGGGAGCCTGAGAACGGCAACGCTCCGACGGAATCTCAGATTTCAGCAACATGAGGCTTCTTTTGATGAGATATGATGAGATATGGTGCTTTCCTAAAATGGGGGTACCTCTAAATCATCCATTTATAGATGGGATTTTCTATTACAAATAATCCATTCTTGGGGCACCCTTTATGGAAAACCCCCCATATGATGAGTGACTAAGTGGGTGAACTTGGTGAACTAAGGTCGCTACCATCAGTCACAAGTGGTCCTGCGTTGGCCAAGGGCAGTCCTTCAGGCGCACATGGTAGCAGGTTATCCTGCAATAGTGGAACTAGCTGGGAAATTTTTAGTGACCTGGCAAGGACCTCACTGTAAATGATGATTAGTACGGGAACCACCCCAAATTATTTCTGATCTGGAAACTATATCAACTTGCCAGTACTATTTGGAATGCTCATGATTGCTTTGTTGCCTTCATACTCGCCCTTCCTTTGATAATGTTTGCTTTTCCATGCTTTTCCACAGCGTTCAAGTCATACCACCGTGCAGCATGGAGATTCGGACTGCCCGAAATTTCCTCATGTTGGAAAACCTAGACTACCTACCCGTGTATGTGTATTATGTGTATTATATGTCTATTTATACGTATGTGCGTGTGACATGTATGTGAATAATATATATATATACACAGTACAGTATATATATATATATATATATACTATATGTACATGGATGGACATGTATATAGTACATGTACATACATGTTTGTGTATCTATCTATGCATGCATGTGTTGCTAATTACAATAAATGCATTTCGGATTATTCGTGCTGTGGCAAGGAGCCACCCCCTCTCCAGCACCCCTTCCTTCTGCTGCCGTTGAAGGCCCAGCCAGGGAGATCAACTGATTGATTCAACCAACAAAAATGAGGGGATAAACCCAACTTTAGTAAGATTGGTTACTACTGGTTCAGAAATTGATGCGAAGTTCCTCCTTTTGTTGTCCGTTTGTTGTCGGTTCAAAAAATCAATATATGGCGCGTTAGGAAAATTGCTGCTTTATTTCCTAACCAACCATGTGTTTCTGGGATGTTATGGGTTTGTCCTGGGCTTGTCCATTTTAATGGTGGATTATGGGGATCAGCAAGCATGGTGATATGATCGGCATCCCATGATGGGACGGTGTTAGCCATGATGGGAACACCTCTCTCAATTGCAACTTCATTGGGGGGTTCAACCATTGTTTGTTTTTAAAGGACCCTATGTTCGGGCAAAACCCATAGGTGCTTGAGATTTATATACATTACAGTTTCGCATCCGGACATGCTACTATCAGATACCGTGTGTTCGCCTGGATTTGCCATGCTTTGCAACTCGGGTACCATATCTTTTAAATGTCCACATGCATTGCTGTTGAATTATTGCAGATTTGTCCATTTGTTTAATATGCGTTACCGTTTTGCACTGCAGCCCAGCACATTTTGTGTGACAACCTGCAAGGCTCTGCGGCATCCGCACAATCTTTGCGGGAGAGCTTTGACGCAACAAATGCAAGTCTCCAGCGAGTTGTCACAGAGAGCAACACCAAACAGGAAGCCACCAAGTCATTGAATACGGTGGCAATGATCCTGAGCAATTTCTTGAAAGATCCTAGTTCTGATCGAAATCGAAAGGTGAATACGTCAGGTTCACGGTTTAGCGAGATCTTTCGAAACAACAGCGCAGCTGGTGAGTTGTTGAAACTCGCTGGTTTTCAATACCAGCATCCCAACTTTGTCTTCAATGAGACTGGTCAGATCAATGCAGAAGGTGCTCAGCGCACCTTAGATTTGGTCCAAGAAGCCCAGAGGAACATCGACCAAACCTGGTCCACCCGTGGGGACCGTCCAGCCGCAGCCCCAGCCGCAGCCCCAGCCGCACCAGCTGCAGCTCCGGCTGCAGCCCCGGTTGCTCCTGCACCAGCTCCAGCTGCGGCGCCGACGCCCAGCGCCAGTTCCAGTGCTGAAGCTGCACGACCCTGGGCACCACGTCAACCACCACCTGGGGCGCCACAAGCTTGGGTGAATATGACGCGGGATATCAATGAGGATCCCCAACCGCCAGTGCAGGCCCAAGCCCAACCAGCTCAGGCGGGTCCAACCCCAGCACATCCTGCGGAGACCTTGCCTCCTGCCATTGCTCACCCAGCAGAATCAGAGGCCAGACCCATGGCGCAAGCTGCAGCACAACCAGCGACGCAGCCTGCAACCCAGCCACCGCAGCAACCCAGCCATGTGGCACCAAGTCAACCGCAGCATCATTTGCCCATCGCTCATCCCGCAGAAGCAGCTCCAGTTTCAACCTCAAAGTTGAATTGATTGGGAGATTTGGGAGTGTATTCTTGCAACTGATGCTATTTCACTTGGTGCAACAAACACCTGTTGGATGGAGAATATCCCATCAATATCCCATCATTCCAACCTCAAGGTACACATTTCTTGCGGATTTGTTTTGCAGTTTCGTTGATCCATCCCAATGTCCGCTAGATCTCAAGTAATGATGGTGTAAATCCACATTCTTGGTCAAATCAAATCGGTTTGTTGGTTAAAACTATGTTAAATCTGTGAGCCATTTTTGGCTGCTTAGATATGCCTAAATCCTGATGTTGGGTTGGTGAAGTCCTATTTCAATCCATTTTTTGGTTAACCCATCTTAACCTCGACACGGGTGTTCAGGCTGGTTATCTCCACAGATATCAGATATTGGAAATCCATGGAAATCCCCTGGCCAATCATGTACCATGAAAAAGAACAGCACCTAAGGTTGGCGAGGTGCCATCAGCTCCCGAGGTTGAGGAGGTAGAGGAGTCGCAGCCACAGAGCGGTGGCTGAGTGCAGCTGGAGTGCCAAAAAGGGTGGCCTTGGGTATTCTGACCGGGATTGCTGGGAGCCTTTGGATTTTATGTCCAAAAATGTCCAAAACCTGAGTACTTTAACTCAAAGCAGATAGAAGTTGAATGTTGTTTTTCTCTGCTTGACATCAGCCATCTGTCAAGCAAAAACCCATAAAAAGCAAATCTGTCAACCACAAGCTGTGAGTGCTGCCTTGTTGCTGCCGTGTGCCTTCGAACAGCCTTCTGGGTAGAGCATTCTATCACCACGATCTAAACATCAGGCGGGGAGTGGCGAGGTGAATGGAAAGACATCGGGTCAGGATGTGTTCTTGGACATACAGGAAACTCAGAGAACGGTTGGAAAACGGTTGGAAAGCATGACCCAAGAGTGTTCTTTGAGCTCCGGGCATTGTTTTCGCCTGCATAGTGCAGTAGCAATGGTGTCATCTATTCTAGAGGTTGATCCATCTGTGCCAGATGCTGGCCTCCGTCATAAACTCAGTGGAACATGCTTCACACTGTGAGTCTAGAGGCCTTCGGCTCTATCTTCAGAGCTTTCCACCATGGCAGCCTATCCTGGAATGTTGACGACTCAGCCTGAATCAGCCTGACGTTTGCTTGTGGAAGCGTCATCACAAGCTCAGGCAACCCTTGTGCCATCTCAGCCGTGATTCCGATCGATTTTTATCATGTTCCCCCTCAATCAGGCATAATCAGGCCACTCTATGCCATTTTGGGATATCCTCATTTTTGGACAGCCCCAAGCGTGCTAGATCTGGTATCAGCCCGGCTAAGGCCCGGCATGCAGACTCCCATGATGTACGCTCAGTGCGGATGCATGGCGGGCTATCGATGACGATGTTGAAGTCTTTGAAAAGGGCATGGATGACGTGCTGCGTATACTGCACACGGTTTTTCCCATTCATTTCATGATAGTGGTATCCGCACTTTGACCAGTGTTCCAAACGCAAGGAGTCGACATGTAGAACGTTCAAAAGATCCTTTGGAAGAGACCCGAAGAATGGATGACTTCGCAAATTCAGCCCCAAAGACCTGGGCTTTCAATGTGTAGTGAAGAGACCAAGTTCTATTGAGGCCTTAGCAGCACGTCCCCCAGGACGCTTTTGCCCTGAGACTCAGGCCTGGCGCGGCGTACTATGATCCATCTTATGGCTATGCCACTTGGAGCATGTGATGAATGCCGTGGCATGAAGTTGGCACAGCGATTGAACCATGCGTGTGGTTGGAGGTTTGCGTCATCATCCCAGACAATGATCAGTTGGTTGTTGCATCTCAATACGCGTCCAGAGTCCAAAATGGTTCATGGTCTCACCAAGATGCTCGTTCACTTCCAACGATTCCAATGACTATTCTGGCAACATTTTCTTGGGAGGATCACCAAGATTGCACCATGTTCACCATGTTGCAGAGGACTTTCTTCAACAGCATCAAATTACGCTTGTCATAGAAGCTGCCCCAGGCTGCCGATGCCGCGATGAGCAAAGAGCAAAAGAAGCAAGCCAAAGAAGCCAAGCGGCAAAGGAAGCTTCTAGAAGCCAGTGCGGATGCCCGTTTTCGAACAGAATCCGACTCCCCACTCAACTGACATTTGGAAAGCGACCATGAAGACGTCGACTTTGGAACAGTAGAACAGTCAAGCTGATCAAACTGTTGCAGGAATTTGGAGGAACGATAGGATGCTTTGCTCATGGTGAGACCAAAATGCCATCTGAAAAGATCCACACGTCTCCAGATGAGAACAGATCTAAGAGGTCCACGCAGGAACCTTCACATGAGCGGTCTCGTGCTATGTGTCACAAACCATGGAGAACGATACATGGTGAACTACTAGGAGCGACTTGATTTGAGGTAAAGTCAGGAGTGTTCTTGGTAGTTCTTGGTTTTACCAGCCATTTGCGGATTTCAGTGTGGAATGGTTGAGGAAATTGAAGCTTCTCAAATAATATGATATCTTACATATACATAATATATATATATATACATCAAATTATAAATGGCTGATGGACTTGCTACTTATAAGAAAATGAGAAACAAGTTCCAAAATGTTTGTTTTCTTTCCTTGGAAAACACCGAGGGTTCCCAAAGCCATATCCCCACTTCCCCAAAAGACCAGTCCCGGAAAAGAAAAACTATTCTTCCATGATTGTTGGGTATTTTGTGGTTTGATCTCCCATGGTCATTCCTCAACTTCCCAGATGAGCGATGCGAAAAGATGCGTGAGAAGCAGAGGCTCATGGCGATTGGGGACCAGCAAAGCAAAAGGGACATGAGAACAGCAAAGAGGGGGATCACCCGCGGCTGATTGTATTGTTGAACGCAGCAATGCTTTTATTCTAAAAAGTTCGATATGTTTTTGGTAAGTGCAGAACTGCGGAACCATACTGATTTCCGGGGGCCCAGCAATGAAAATTACAAGGAGGATCAGTGAAACACCAAAAACTGGTTGTTTTATGTTCCATGATTGGTCGTGGATACCCTCTGAGGATCATCAAAATCCAAGGGTCGTGCTGTTGCAGGGAGCAAGATAAGAAGGATTCGAGCTGCTTTCTGATTATGATGTCCATAGCCTACATCGGCCTTGGAAGTCTCATGGATCCTTGGCACAGGAGTACAAATTGACATGCGTACGGACAATATGTTGGTATGATATAGTATATACGCATATTATATATAGTATATATGTACAACATGTGTGTTATACAGATACAATCATACATGCATATATACACATGTACATGTATAAATATAAATATCACATGTAATGTCACATGTACTGTGTGTTATTATATTTGTTTGGGATGTTTGCGCACGTATTCCCTTTGGTACGCTGTTTGAACAGGGTCACATTCAGGCCGGCACAACAAGCAGAATGACCGGAAGAAAATTGAGCCGAAGTAGATGTGTTCTGCGAAGATTTAGGGCATAGTCTAATTGCAAATAAAAACATAATGTGCAAATGATACTTCACCATCCCAAAAATGTAATAAAATCGTATATAAACTAATAGGGAAACTCACTCTCGCCCTGGAAACAACTGAGAGTCAGGCGGTGCCCCAAAAGACCTGAGGTTTGATGAGATCCATCATATCCATTTTTTAACTCTTAAAGGATTTTGAGGGACCCAATATCCAGCCACCATGGCGACCCAAGGGCTTGACCATCGTTGGACCAGCCTGGGGTATTTGAGCTCAGCGGGGATGGTGAACCTGGTCATGTGAAAGCACTATTTGATGTTGGCCATTGGGTGGTTATTTGTGTGCACCAACATGTTCAGCTTTACCATCCAACTGGCTATGGGTCTAGAGAGATTGACAAGATTGACGTTCATTTACCTGGGGTGCACCGTTTTGGTATGTACTGCCCAATGTACTGGGGATGATCTCCACTGGAATCCCCATTGAACAGCCAGTATTTGGATGTGGTGAATCGTCCAACAATGGGGCCACGAACTGGGAGATCATACGGGATCATTGGTCAATGAGAAAGTCCACAAGTCTGGCAATCAAGTCACATGGCTGGAAAACCTATAGTTCGATCATCCGTCCCAGCTATACGGTTTAATCATATATAAATATATATATATAATCATATACATATATAATTACATATATATATTATAATTATATTATATATATAAACCTCCATGGCTCCCAGTAGATCAGGGATTTGCATGGATTTCCTAGCCATGTTTTTGAGTACCGAGTCAAGGCAGCAAGGAGTTCACTGGTCTCGGTTCGGGAGCCCAAATGATGTGGGCAATTTGCCCTGAGCAATTGGTGATTTATAGATGATTAATAGATGATTAGTGCTCAGATAATGATGATTAATAGATAATTAATCAATGGATGATTAATAGATGATGGTCCATTAATGGATGATAGATGATTTATAGATGATTGGTGATTGATGATTTATAGAGAAAGGACTTAAGCAGCAAAACAGAGGGTTAAACTGGTCAAACAGCAAAAATTCTAGTGACATAAACGAGAAATCACTATCACAATTGGTTGAGTGGTTAATGGTGCTGAGCCCCAAATGGGAACTGCGCACTCAGACAGTTAGGGCATGTGAAGTGGGTACTGCATGCTGTGAGGGACCGTTAGTGACGGGCAGATTTTTGTCACACCTCGAGATGTGTTGAATTCCCAGTGTTTGTTCCATTGAATTCCGCGGATGTTTGGATATGCATCACACTCATGATGTGGGTAAAATGGGGGCACCCCTAAATCATCCATTTCAATAAGATTTTCATGGATTTTCCATTGTAAACAATCCAGCTATTGGGGATCCCCCATTTATGGAAACCTCCAAATGCTGGGCCGCTGGGCCAGGTGCCGGTTTGGTGATGATGAAGACATCGCTGTTCAACTTGCGTGCACCGAGCTCAGATTTTCGGTTTCCGCGCCGAAAGACAGCACTAGATATAGTTAAACAATGTGACACCGGCAAGACCATCAGAAATAGTTGTAAAATGTTGTAAACTTGCATTGCAGGTAGTTCTATTGTAGCCCATTCCGCAATCTTCCCATGATATATATATAATATTATATTTATAAGTAATCAATGGTCAGCGCAAAATCACAGTAAGTTTGATCAGAACGAAACACAGGTGCCTCGTGCAGCACGATTCTTCAGCCTCCCCAGATCGATATCTCCTGTGACAAGTCCTTCGCACTGGAATCCTACACTTGCAACAAGGTTCCGATTGCTGCAGATGTTGGTGCTTTTCATGACAGCCCCTGCGAAGTCAAGTCTAAAACTGCTTCAAGTCCTGCAAAGAGAAACTGAATCAGAGATAGATTCTGGGCAAACCTTGACTTGGTATGTTAATGATGTTTTTGTTGCCACAAATGAAGAAATACGCAGTTCAGCGAAATACCTGTTTTGCCAATGTTTTGCCAATGTTTTGCCAATGTTTTGCCAAGGGACCACTGAAGATCAGCCCAATTATATGGTTGCTGACTGTAGTTCATATCCCTCAAAAAACTACATCATGACAGCCTGCTATCGAAACCATGGATCTGCCCAGCACCATCCTGCCACCATGAAGTGCGCAGTTCAGGTGATGAAGGGCTTTGAGGGAGACCACGACTTGCAGAGGGCCCAGGCGACCCTGCAGCTTTTGTGTTGTGATTAGGATATCAAGGCCTGGCATCAGGATGTGATTATGTTCATGTGCTTCGTCAAGTAGTACGTAGTAATACGTAGTATCCCATACTGTACATCAAATTCATCCTCATCCTCCTTATGAGCAAGGGTAATATATTCATATATCATATATTAAATTTGTTCCAAAGTCAAAAATCATGATATATCATGATGTTCCCTGGTAAAAATACCGCAAAATGATGTAATGTGGGTAAAACAATAATAAACCATCCCAGATCTCAGCATTTTTATAGGTGGTATCTTTACCATTCCCAGTCATGGGTGGTTTATGACATTGTTTAAACCACATGAGTAATCATGAACCACCAATTATTACCATCATTTACCATCATTTACCATCAATTATAACCATTACCATTACCATCTATAGTTAGCTTCATCTATAGTTGATTACCATCTATATTAATCATTATTGCAATAACCATTAACTAACCATTCACCATCATTGATAACCATTAACCATTATTATTATTATTAACAACATAAGCATGGTTAAATGTTTTTTCCTTTTAAAAAAAAAACAATGAATGGCTCAAAGTTTCTGGCTCCGACTTTGTCAGGGCAACACCTGCGCCTTGGTAGCATCTGCCTGCGAAGTGCTGGGACGTTGCTACATTGCCAGGCGAGCGACGATCCGGGGACAACGGTTGGACATTATTTTTTTACAGAGGATCTGTTATATAAGTTATATAAATATATACAAATATAGAGATGAAATTGATGAACCATGATTTAGCCACTGAATCAAGCTAACTAATGTGTTGGTAAATCATGATGTAATCACCAAGCATAGGGGGTTCTCCATGTATTATTCATTGCGATGTTTTATTATCAGGCTGTCAGATTTCCCGACCCCTGGACTCAAAGATGTTGATCCTTTTGGGTACAAAGCATATGTAAACATCTCATGGTTGTACCTTTTTGGAGGTACCCAAATCTATTCCATAACCCGGTGGAAACATCGCTTTTATCAGCATAGGATCAACTCCTAGCCATTTGACACGAAGCCCACCGCTGCCAGCATGCCACTCTTCGGCTGCATTTCGCTGTGCGTCCTCTCCAGCTTCTCTGCAGCTTTCTGCCTGCCAGAGACCCAGGGTCACCACTAGAGTTGAACATCCATAACCATCCATAACCACTTGGCATGTGCCTAGCATGAGAACAGAAGGATAGCAGGGTGGACCCATGGTGACCCCCAAAAAATGGATCGCGTTTTTTCAGCGACCAGGTTCGCGTATTCCAAGTCGGTCGCAGATCCAAACCTGCGAATGTGGGCTGGGTGCTTCACCCTTCTTACTCCATTTCTGGCGAAGCTTGGCGTTGATATGTCCATGGTATCTCCATGATATTCAGCCAATTCAGTCCCACTGCTTCTGCATTTTGATGTTTTGGATCTGAAGCTGAAGTTGTTCGGATTTTTTCGGTCCAGATTTTGAAGCTATGTGGATCTGATTTGCAAGTACTATTGCCACCTGTAGCTACCTGATGCTACCTGCAGGAAGGGAATAGAGGGATAAAGATTACTTCCAATTCGCGTACCCTCCGGTAATCAAACATGGCAATGGAAAATCCACCATTTATAGGTGATTTTCCCATTCAAACCTCCAGCTGATTTCCTGGTAGATGGTTAGATGGTTCCGTATTTTGATTGCACCATCTTGATCATATTGAACCACTCCATCGTAGGCATTTCTGTTACTGAGGACCACTGGCATCGTGATCTGGGCCGTGTTGATGCCAGATCTCGGGGAGATCCCACAAGTGAGCGGCCCAACCATTCGGAAGCAGAAGGAGATGGGGTCAAAAGGTTGGCATACACGGCATGTCCGGGAAACATGTTCTGACTTCAGTACTGTAACAGATATAAATGATGGTGTGATAATGTGTGATATGTGATATATCTATATATATATATATATACATGATATGTTGTGTGAATTTGTTTGTTTTTCATGATGTGTTTTGCTCTTCATTGGAAGTCATTAGAGGGTACTATGTCACTATGTTACTATCAGCATTCTTGTCCGCTAAGTCCTGGTCGATGCTGGTGCGAAGCTTGGAGCACTCTTCGCTGGTTTTAGCGCAGCATATCCCAAGCCTTTGGATGTTTTGGATCGAGGCAGACTCCTTTGGTGCAGGAGGAATCATTGGGTCATGACCTCAGAATAGTCATATAGTTAAGCAACATTTAACCATACTTAACCAAACAGTCATCAATGGATTGGTTTAAGGGAAAATCTACAGGCAACCTCCAGAATTGATCCCATGGTTTCCTGTATAATCTGTAGATGTTGCCATTAAACATCATTAAACCAATCCATTGAAGATATTGAAGTTAACCATGTTTTGTTGATCATATACTTAACTTAGTTAACCCATCATCTAAAGTGCTGAAGTTGGGGGAGTCACGGGGTGTCGAACAATGAGGCACCAGGAAACTCGTGACTTTCAGTCCCTTGGCTTCACCTGGACGAAAACTCGAGAACCGAAAACTCGAACCGAAAACTCGGCCCATGGCACCATGGCCGGACCTGGCGCCAGGTTCGGCTGGACCTTTTTCGCTGCCTGTCTCATCGACCTGTGCATGATCATCTCAGGCAAAAATGCTTGGGATGGTATTATTATATGTAAATATATGTAATTATGATTTATTTTGATGATATTGTTATAATTTATTATGTTGGTACATTTTTATATCTTAAAGTCATAATGAAAAACTATTTTTGTTGATATACACAGTCATGTACGAATATCGGGGAACACTGAAGCTGTTGCATTGATCACTTATTGATCATCATAATCACCATTTTCTTGCATAGACATTTATCATCATTTATCGACTGAAAATCACAAAGGATTCGGTTATTCCATACATTATCAAAGTTTTTATTACATAAACATACATAAACATTCAATCCTGTAAGGCTCCTGCAAGATTTTTCAACCAGACCTTAGACCTATTCCATCTCAGCGCCGCCAGCATTCGTTTGGACGTGTATGTTCAAGCGCTCTGAAGACGAGGAGGAAGTGATTCGACAGGCGCTGAAGTGTTCCTCGTTGGTCTTTGCATAAATGAAGCACTGCAAAACAGCTATAGTCATTTACCGGGATTCAAGTCGCCAGGGAACACGGAACAAGTGAGAATCAGATTCCTTTACAGAATCCTGAAGCTCATTTGACAGCAACCCCCAGTAGGCATGGAATGACTTCAATTGAATTCAACCCCGTGTGACACAGCCGTTCACAGAAAGCAGCGGACCAAGCCTTTTGCGATGAGCTTGGACCTTGGTTATTGGATGATGACGTATCCAAACGGGAGTCAGCACTTGTCACCAGTGGTGTCATATGGGTACCCATATGTCTGGCATATGAATTCTGGATAAACATACGCATACCCAACAAAGATGGGAATGCAATCATTCCGAGGATCTGGCTTTGGAGGTTTCAAGGAATTTGTTCGATCTCAACTGATAGATTTCTTGGTGCCAAGGCTGGAGCAGGACCGTGGAGTCACCATGGCCACTTCGAGTTACGCCTGCGGACCTGAGGGGCTGGGGATGTGGCCAAGGGGCCAAGTGCCAGTGAAAACATACAAAAACTTGCCTCAGTAATGCTGGAATGGTCGAAAATACGTGAAAATACACTCCAAACCTTTTCAGGTGGTTGGAACATGTTGAAGCAGATATTAAATCATACCACTGTTCCAAGTGTGGTACCTCAGCTTTTTGTTTTTCGCCATGCCTTGATTCCGGCCCCGCTCTTAGGGAGCAACAGGGAAGGCTCAGGCCGCATTTGAAGACGCATGAGGCTGGGCCGGGGGGGCCTTGAGCGATGGCCAAACGGATGGTGAAACATGGCTTCGGCCACTTTTACTACGCTAAATGGGGATAAATGATGTGATAAATGGAAATAATTGAGGATAAATGTGGATGAATGGGGATAAACAGGGATCAAGGGGGATCAAGATCCGCTGTTTTGGTAGTGCTTCATCACCACGAGCAAGGGTAACTATCCCCAAATGCCCCTTACTTCAGGTGGGGAGAAGGCTGATGGAATGCAAGCATGTGGCCTTGCCTTACTTCAGATTATATTTATGAAATATTGATAATATTGTAATTCACCTAGCAGCACTGTATGAATACCTATCAACCAATCAGTATAAAATTGAATTGGAGTTGTTGATCGTTTAGTTTTTTCCCCCCTTCATGTGTTGTTAGAGGCCTGGAATGGGAGCATAGGGTTTCAAACTGGTGAACCCTCCATGTATAGCAAATCACAGGAAGTGGTCCCTTCATGTCCCTTCACAATTTTTGCTGTCCTTGGCTTTGTTTGAGACAAGAAAAGGCGGCGTAGTTTCTGAAACAGCTAGTACTAGTACTGTAAAGATTGTAAAGTCTCCAAACACAAAGACTGCCAAAGACAGGCACCAGCCCTGTTGCCCTGTGTTTTCCTCCTTGGTCCTTGTAATTTTGAGGAATCTCAAACGCCCAAATCAGGACATGCCAAGCCTATCCAAGCCTATCCAATTTAGGTGTCTCCTCCTGGCACATTCGGCAGCTGTGGCGCAGCCGAACTTCGACCATCTGAGCTCCTGCCGGGAAAAAAGATGAGACATGTGCAATGAGGATTGCTGTGGAGCCGAATGTTGTGAGGACCGTTTCGGAGGTCAGATTCCTTGGGAGGATTTGCTGATATGCGCTGTCTTGTGGTCATGTTGCTCCTCTTGAGCACAGCTTCCAACTGCATCAAACCGCTTCAAGTTGCTGCAGTTGTTGCTTTGTGTTTCAATCCACCCATGCATCAGCATCCACAACTCAGCAAAAGTTTGCAACCAAATTGCTAGTTGATGAGCCTAGAAGTGTTTCCCATTTGATCCCGTGGTTACCAGCTGCTACCAGATCGTCAGCTTCACTTTTAAAGCCCCATTTGAACATTCCGGGACCGTTGGCGCAGCGCCATTGGGCCATGACTTTGATGCCAGCAGCCGTCCAGGTGCCCGTGAACAAAATCATCCAAAATGGAGGTTTCCTCAAATGGGGGTACACCAAGCCATCCAAAATTGGACCGTTTAGTAACGTTTAGTATTGAAACCCATGAATTTGGGGGTCCCCTATTTTAGGAAGCCATCAAATATGATCAAATATGTATATGCCCAATATCTCCCATCGTTTGAATCATGAGCTTCAAACTTCCATTCTTTCGCCATGACAAATGCCGCGCAGGCTCCGGTCCTGCCATGCAGGGCGGCACAAAGAAATGTCCAGGTGGCGATCCGGTGGCGATCTGGGCCAGGTTTTGGCATGTTTTGGCTGGATGTTGATGGAATTTTGATGGATGTTTATTCCATTTTATTCCCCAACATATGTATAATATCTCATTTAATATATTGTAATATGAGGTTTTGACCCATCCCCATATTGATGATAAACCATGGGATTTTGAGGTACAGCCCATTTTCAGAGGAAGCCGTAATATGTCCGATTCGTGTTTAAGGATTTTGATTCACGTGAAATGTGTCATCACATCGGGCATATTATGTCTATAATGCCCTTGTCCAGCAGCAGCAATATCAAGTTAAGTCACAAGGCACTTGTCACATCTTACTGTACCACTGTAGCACTTTGCTGAACACAACTAGTCATGATACTTGTCTTTGCTGGGCCTCTAGAATCCTGGGGGAAGATGAATCGTGAGTTTTTCTGTGTTGTGCAACGTACATTGGGTGGTAACCACGCAGCCTTGATATGGCAAGGCCTACAGATCTCCGTGGGTGCCCGAGATTGAGTGGATCATGTGGAACTCCACTGCAGAGATATCCACTGTCAAGAGAGAATCAAGATTTTGGGGTCTCAGCTGCGGTTGACGGAGATTATTACAAATGTTACATACAGATGTGTGGATATACGGTATACGTTACGAGAGAGAGAGAGAGAGAGAGATGGTTTGTTGTCCTCAAGGAGAGTGGCTCGTGCCTCCCTCTTTCGTAAAGCCCGGGACTCAGTTTCTATCTCCATTGGAATCCACCACAATATCCCCGTTGATTTTTTTTGGATATTGATGATATATAGATTCTGATCCAAAATGATTAGCAATCAACCACAATCAACCTGTTCCCGTAAAATCTTAAAGCAGAATCGCAAAACATACATATCTTATCATATTTTAATACCATTTCGTAATTTTCAATATGAGCTTTGGCAAATTTGGGGTGGATCATTGTGTCGCACTTCGAGGCTCCACCTCCACCACCACCTTTTTGGCAACAGCCGCAGACCTGGGCGGTGGTAGCACTGGCTGTGGGGCCCTCGGTTGGGATTTGGTGGCCGCACATCCATTTTGGGAGGTAAAGAAAATCGGGCCAGTTGAGAATTTGTTGCTTCGAAATTTTGGGTCGATGGGGTACCATTGCAATCTAATAATCCAATATGACCCTGATTTTCCCGATCGCGCCACAAATTGGTGGCAATCCCTCATTGGAGAAAATCCACTTGGCGAGGCGCTGACGTGGCAAGGTGGTTGAAGGTGACCAGGTGATTTGTGTTTAATTGAAATCAAATAATCTATCTCTATCAAATTGAAGGTGACCAGGTGATTGTGTTTAATTGACTATTGGTGACCAGGTTAATTGAAATCCAATATCTGTGTCCCGACATGTTGAGCAGCTGAGGTGGGCATCGCGCTTGGCGTCCGATACCTGTATAGAAGGTCCAAGAAGGAGACTGCACCTAAAATGCAGGGGCCTTAAGCAATGGGATCGTGGCTGTGACCAAGGCTGCGACAGTTGATGTTAGACATGGAAATGAGATGAACATGAGGGTTGCGAGATGTTACAAGGAAAGAGTATCTATGAAATTTCTATATATACTCTATATATGAGTTCTTTTATACATCATGGTACCAAAGATTCGCAGCTAGTTTCACGCTGTGTTCAGCCGTCATCAACTGGTGTAGACACTGCTCCAGGGCGCTAATCTTCCCAGTACTGTGACGGTTTCTGGGATGTTTCTTTGCAAATTGCGCGACTCGCATGAGTGTACCAATGTCAGATAATGTAAGTGTACCAATGCTTGCAATTTTTAGGGAAGTTCCAACATGTTCCAACTTAAATCCATTCCAAAGATCCAAAATCCTCCCAGGTCTATGGCTGAGATGTATTTCCGCCTGGAGAAGAGTTTGGCTGCCCAGTGGCGCCGCGCGTTTTCCGATCAGAAGCTCTGTAGCATATTTCAGCGAAAGGGGTTGGATCTCATTGGATGGATTTGTGACATGAATTCTGTTGATTTGTGAGATGCTTCTGTGGTGGTGCAACAAATCGGAAAGAATCTGTTGAACATCGTTGAACCGCGGCATACCGCAGCCATTTTGTCATATCTTGTCTAGGCTTCTTGTCGCACTTTTTCTCCATCCACAGGAGCCTTGATGGGGAACTCCGCTTTCTGTGGCAATTGCTCAGAGATGTGCAAGGAGCACTTCGAGGAAGTTCGATGTGATCAGCCGGAGAAGCAGCGCATCTATGCGGTGAGGAAGTTGTTTGAACTCCTCGACTTCGACAATGATGGCCGAATCACCGTGGATGATTTTGTACTTATGGGACTCCACCAGACAAAGTTGCACGCAGAGAGGCGAATGACCCGTCAAGAGGAGGAAAGCATCAAGGATGCCTTCGTCCAGAAGTTTTTCCGCGAGATTGATTCCAAGTTCCAACCAGTACCTTACTACAAATACAAGCACTACCTCTTGCGCACCGTGGAACAGATTCATCCAGGAGACATGCAGGCCAGTGGTCTGAGAGTGGTTTAAAGTTTAGTGATGTTTAGTGTACTTTAATTAAATGATTGTTTTCCTGAGTTCTGTGAGGGCAGACATGGTGGACCAGGCAAATTAAGGTTTCACACAAATCAAGCAAGCCCTTAGCCCTCTATATTATATGTATTTGATATGTACACATGTTACATGCATAAACACATACTATTTGCATGATCAAGGCCTGTTTTGGGACTTTGGCTACATGTGCGTTGCCCATTCAATGTTCAAATGTTCAAACGTTGCCGTTTTGAGTTTGCTTCAAAAGAACATGGCACAAGCAGGACCTCCTGCAGCAAGCTTATCAGTGCAGGTGACAATTGAACAAGTACCCTGAAATCAGATCACCACACATTCCAGTGTAGTATAAAGATGTATTATAAAGAGTCTAATGTTCAAGTTTGGTATATGTTGTAGAGTGAATGTACCAACATCCCACCCATTTTTTGTTCCCAGGCACAGTTGCAAGCCCTCAATGGCGTATTGACGGATGCAACCATTGCGCATGACCGAATCATGGTGGACAAAGCCCTCAAGGTTCGCCGGGCGCCGCGATTGCCCACCATTTTGAGGAGTGAGTTGAACAGGGAGCCCACCCTATCGCCGAAACAGAAATACAGCAACCTTTGAATGCAGAGATTGGGGAGTTTGAAATGGATCGATTATCAGTTGAGGAGGTTGATTCTCTGAGAGAGTCGGGTATCTTCAACTCTGAGGACAGGATTTCTTTAGAAGCTGCAGCTTCACGAAATTAAATTGAAGGCCTCCATGTCCCGAAGTGGACTTCGACGGCGTCTCACGCGCTACGATGGTTCATTGCTTTGATCCGCAAATGTGGAAAAGAGATGAAAAGAGTTTCAGAGGACGAAACTGCACTGTATCATGGTACCATTTAATGTGCGCTCTGGGACCAGGCATTTGGAAGAGGGTTGAGTTTTTTGTTTGGCATGCTCAGAAGCAGTGAACAATGTAGCTGAGCCGCGACCAAGGTGCTTTAGCAGGTACAGTGACCTCATCACCTGAGCCTGGAGCTTGGAAGGTCATTTAGCAGCTTTCCAAGACCGAGCTAATGTGAGTCTGGTTCTTTTTGCTCTTGTTTTTGTTATGAATTTTCATGGTTATGCTTTCTAAGTCCGCGTGCCTCCACAGTGTAGAACTCCTTGAAATGCACATTTAGTTTTGGTTGATGCCGAAAATTGATGAAAGTTGGTAAGCTTGAAGCAAGGACAACTTCAGCTCCATCCACAGTAGCAACCTCAGAAGTGACTCAGTCTGCAACGAATCAATGGGTGCTGTGCTCATCTGCGCTCGTCCAAGGACCCGGCTCCGCCAAGCAAACCCTTGCCGACTGCGACGCCACCAAGCCCGGTGGCGATGCCGCCACCGGCACCAACAAGCACTGCTGCTCCAGCCGCTGAGACCAAGAAGGAAGAGAAAACACCTCCAAAGCCAGCTGCAGCACCAGCACCAAGCTCACCACCTACTGCCACGCCACCGGCAGCAGCTACCATGCCACCACCAGCACCTACCACGCCACCACCAGCACCTACCACGCCACCACCAGCAGCTACCACGCCACCACCGGCGGCAAAAGCACCAAAAGCAGAGAAATCAGCACCACCAGCAGCAAAAGCACCAAAAGCAGAGAAATCAGAGAAATCAGCACCACCAGCAACAAAATCAACCACAACTCCGGAAGCCAAAACGCCCCCTCCTGCTCCTACACCATCTGCGGATTCCAAAGAAACCAAACCAGAAAAGCCACCAGCAGAATCACCGAAAGAGTCAAAGGTTGCGAAAGCGGAGGAGAAGTCTTCTGCTGAGGCCTTTGTCAGCACCATCCAGTGCCAAAATGTGCCAAATCGTCGGGAAAACTCTCTAATAAAGGGTGCATGCCAGGGAGAAGAACCAAACTGCAGGACGAAGTCTCAATAAAACATGTTCAAAGGATGCAAAAGAAAACAATTTCCAACACGAGGACAGGGGTGCAGTCCAAGGTTGGGAGACCATGCAGGAACCTCCAAAGGTTGAAATTGCTGTAACATGAACAGCCGAATTTGTTCGTCTATGTGTGCTTCCTTGCCAGGCCAAAGAAAAGAAAGGCTTTGGATGGCTTTTAAACAGGACGTGGGCATCACCATGCATCACCTAAATTTGATGTGGACTGGGCGGATTTTGAATTGATCAAACGAGCCGGCTCCTTGTTGTGTTCATTCGTGTCCAGGCCTTCACTTTATATTTGATGAGTTTTCCAATTACTACTGAAAACCACGAAATAGTACAGACCGGATTGATGGCAAGCTGGATGCAACCAGGAACAAGACAGTTGAGGCAAGGGACGTGGCCAGTGGAGATTCAGCCTACTCTACCCTTTGCTGAAAATTCAAAAGCTGCAACGGATTGAGTATGCAAACAAATTAAATTTTGGGCATCTCACTGATTTGTGGAGAGCACCATTTTTTTGTTTTTTTAAATAGATTTCTTGGGTCATAGGCTGCAAAATGCGCATCACACTTCGTTGAGTGGTCGACCTATCCATGGGCAGCCAGAACATCTAGCAACATGGTCACCAGAATATGCAGGCGCCAAAACTGGCAGAACTTTTACAGGGCGACGACGCGGATGCGTTGGGAATCTCAACGTGCCAAGGGATGAGCAAAAAAATTGGCTGTCATCTAGTCATCATATCTTGATTCAAACAGAATCACTGGATGAAGAACTTTGCAGTATTCTTGGCTGAAAAAAACAAAATCAGGAGCCAAACTTGATATTGGATGATATTGGATGATATTGGATATTCGGATGTTGATATGTCATCCAATATCATCATGTTTTCATGATATTTTTGCAAGATATTCCAAGGTTTGTTTGATATGATATTGGATGAAAGATGTTGCCACTCGACTGGTTCCAACTTGCCAACCAGGCCTGTCAAGTTCCTGCGGGCAGTGGCCAGCGAGCTCTGTGCGGAGCCCTGAAGGAGCATTGGTCCGTCGGCAAGCGAGACGTTGTATGTAGATTACAATCGTATATCACATATATATATAATAATATATAATTATATATATATATTATAGTTCCAAAATGTTCCAGCAAAATATGGACCCTACATGTGAGCGATGTGTGAACATTTGTGAACCAACCGCTCCAACAAGCATAAAACGCAAGTCTCGTTATGTCTCATTCTTCTCTTGGAATGCAATGTTCTTGAATTCTTGAATGCTCTTGAGAAGCTTTCGCAAGGCAAGCAAACATGGTGAGAGTAGACCCCAAGAATCGGAGCTTGTCAGCTGATGGCGCAAACTGGCGGAGGTTTGGACACGCCCGGCTTTTTTGATGGAACAGAAGGCCTTACTGCTGCCACCTCAGCTGGGCTCGATGGAGAATGTATTGATGTGGTGATGCCACTCCAATCAGTCCTGAATTTCTGCCAGATAGAGACTAGATTTGATTAGATTCGATAATAATGATAGAATATCCTAAATATTTAAAATATATTTAAATAATGTTAGATGATCTTCGATACTTGGACTGCTTGCTTTCCAAATTTCAAGGTTGTGCCCGACAGCGTTTCGGCCTCGGAGACCAACGTCATAGACGACGTCCCAGCGACTGGCGCCGTGCCGTGCCGGGCCGTGACCAACCGAGGTGCCAGCAAAGTCGATTCTGCTGCACGCAGCTGCCACTGGGACGATCGAGGGTGATTCGGGAAGTGATGACTAATACGCTTTGGACCCAATCCCAACATCCAAAATTCATCAAAATTCATTAAAATTCATCAACAACGATAACAACGAGGATCTCTAGGAGAGGCTGGAAGAAAATCGCCAAAACTCCAGTTCCCGAGGCATGTCGGAACCAGATGCCCCAAGACATCCAACGAATTTAAGTCGGATGTTGGGTATGCGGATGTATGCGGTATAGGTGAAAAAGTGACCTGGTATGACCTGGTTCCATATTGATTTTTGATGATTTTTGATGATCATGTTCCATGACTTATGAGTTGCTGGCCACGGATAGTGTAAATCTCCAGTTAGCCAGTGTGTTTATGCTCCAATTATATCCTCACCTGATACCCCACTATGGTTGCCCTGATACCCCGATTTGTTTGTTGAGTGAATCTCCATTAAATATCGTTTATTATTATGTTTAGTATGGATTAAGTTGAATCACTGAATCACTATGAATCACTTATTAAATCATGAAATCCCTCATGTATCCCATAATTCTTAATCGATGCCCCATCTCTCCCATTATTTTTTAACATGTGCATTGCCCCAGGTCCCTTTTGTGTTCCCAATACCTAATAACCTAATATATCCCATCAAAAATCCATGAAAAACCCATACAAAAGTGGAAAAAAAACATTAAAACCCTAACAAAAATGGCTGGTGTAATTGGCTTCCAGGTCCAGGCAGAAGCTGAGAAGCTGCAGCCCAAAGAGGCTGCGGAGGTGCGCGTTTCGTATCCGGTTGGGTGTCGTTAAGAAGGCCGAGGAGTTGCCGAGTTTCCGATGGGCCCAGGGAACGGTGAAAGTGGCCAAATCCATGATCCGCGAACTGGTGGAGAAAGCTGCGGCCATCAAGGTGCAGTGCTGCTCTATAGCTCCAATCCACAGTGGCCATTTTCCACATGAAAAAAAGCTGGAACATGCTGGAACAAGGCAAAAAGATGGAGTCTTGTTGCTTTTGGTTGAGTAAAAAGCCAGTGTTTTTGAAATCGAAATTGGATGGCACGTGTTGAGGACTCCAAAGGCAAAAGAGAAGTCCTTGACAAAGTGGCCCGAAGCTTGAGCTCTGCGCATCCGTCGGGTCAGAGGGTGAAAATACGGGTGGAGAGTGTTGGAGACTGTGGAGACCAGGAAATTTCATCACCGAAATTGCACGAAAGTTGGACAAGAGAAGTAATCGGCACAGCTCCGGCATTATGAGGTTCTCTTAGCTACCAATAGCCAGAGCCTCACCAACACCATCACACCTGATGTGGAAGCAGGCAGGATGTGGCGAATTTCTTGGAATGTGAGCGACACAGGCCATCACAACCAGTGGCTGACATCGAGTGCAACGCCAGGCACACCGGTCTACGAGGGTTCGCTGAGATACAAAACCGTTGAGGCTCTTTTTGATGTGTCAGCCTGGCACGTGTTGTCCTGGAGCGTTCTGGAGTCTGGTGATTTTATGTGATTTTGAGGCTGTTGCATCGCAAGGAATAGTTGGAATATGTTGGAATATGTTGGAATATGTTGGAATAGTCATTGAACAAGGCCTGGTTTCTGGATGCACACCTCCAGAGACTTCCAAGTTGAGCACGAAACTTGAGTAGATCGTAATCATGGAAAGAGAAAAATCGGTAGAAAGACCTGTCTAGTCCAAATACCCTCTACATACCCTCTACTGCCCTCTACAAAGCCCGGTGTCGCGTTGATTTTGAAAGCTCCCATGGTTGAACCGCATTTTCCACGACACGAAATCGTCACGGTGAGGTACCTGGACAACTGCGTGGATGATATGCAAGAGACCACTACGGCCATGTTTGGATCTCTGATGAGCGGCCAGGCCAGAACAGATGCTGGAAACCAGGGCTTCGAAATGGCTGGGTGAGATTGGAATCTACCTTTAAAGCCCCCATAAAACATGCCTTGTGGATGTTGCTGCAAATGCACCTGATGATTGAAGTCTCTGCCAGGAAGCACCCCAAATGTCGGTGCAATGCCCAGTCTGCTACCGTTGCCTTCCTGTTTCAATTTGGGCACCCCGGCGTCCCAGTCACAATGTTGGAAAAGATGGTTCTATAATATGGCGATTGATGGCGATGATGGCGATGTACCCAAAATTTGAGGTACATTTTGACATATTTTGACCCGTAGACGCATAGCAGTCAAAAAAACATCCCAATGTCCGGGCCTTTCTTCGTTGCTGAGATGGAGCAAATGGAAGCCAGGGCAGCAGATGCGGAAAAAGCTCAAAACACCTTGGCAGCTGTTTTCAAAATCTCCGAGGGCAAGGCGAGACATGACCACTGGTAGTGACTACCAGTGACTGGACAGTAAACTTTTTCTATGATGTTTTATGTGTTTTTATTCCATCCTGACAGTTCCTGTGATGAGGGTGAAGTTGTAGCCTTATCCCCGGGGATGGTCTGCCATGGACTTGCTAGGCCCAGAAGCTTCTGGAAAAGAAAATGAAAGTCGCCACGGATCAAGTTCAGAAGGATGTGGCTTTATCTGGCTTCCGGGAGCTCACTGTTTTTAAAAAAGTCTTCAGCCGGCCCAAGTGCACGGGGAATACTTCAACGCCATGAAGCGTTTGAAATGGTTTGATGGTCTTATGAGTTGTACTCGTAACATCTCGTAAATATATAAATATACTGTAATTGCATAGGTAGTAGATAATCATATTTAGGTATATGATATACTATACATCAGAATGTACATCCCATTTTTCCAGAGCATGTCCTCCCAGCAGTTTTTCCATTCTTCGCTTGAAGGACTTGATGTCGGGCCTTATGAGTGGCAATAGCTGATGCCGTCCCTACTTGAGAAATGGACTGTTGAGAAGTTAGAGACCAGCATTGAACAACTGTTGTTAGATTTCTTAGAGGACTCGCTCATGATCGGTGTTTAAGAAACATATTTTGTTCTATGTATACATCTACTGTATACACAATTAATTTACACATGCATTTGTAACTTGGTGGTTGCATGATACTGCATGGATTTCAGAATGCAAACAACAATAGAAAAGCATCGAAAAGCTAGCAGCCAGCACATTTGGCTCACCAACTGAAACAGCTTTTGTTGTTTAATTATTTTTGAAGGGACAGCATTCAACTATAAGTCTGTCACTTGGACCGTCAGCGAAAAAGGAGTGGAGAAGGGCCGGATTTGCACCGAAAGGATTTGCCTGGCAACCTTCGGAGAACGGGCAGAGATAAGACATTATGGTACCTTCAGCTCGACCTATCAAGACAGCCAGAATACGAATGCTTTGCAATATTTGGGCAGTGCTTGACAGCAGGACAACGCAAAAAGCAAAGCAGAGAAGGCTTAAGCCATAGCGTTCACTTTGGTCTCACATTTTTTGTTTTTGCTTAACCAGGATGGTGCAGCAACCAGAAATGCCAAGCTACGTGATTGTTGGCACCGGGCAACCCGAAAACTCGTTGCCACATGGCCACCAGTAGCACTCTTGAGTCCAAAGGCGGCGCACCAGCCATGAGGTATAATTACATTGGAATCATTTGGAATGTGGACGATGTCGCAGATAAAGTTTGATGATATGATGTATGTATGAGTATGTAATACAATATGACATGTTCTAGCAGAATTCATCCATAGCCAGTAGAATGAATCAAGTGCCTCAGCTATTGAGTTGCAGAAGTTTCCGCTGGCACCAGGTCTATCCGCTCCAGATCTTAGTGATGCTGCGCATGTGGTGAAGATCTTTCTGGAGCCATTGCAACGATTGGGCCTTTGCGGGAGACTAGCACAAGCAGAACATATCATAACTACATACTGTATACCTTTCAATCCTGCTTTTTCTCATGTGTCTTATCTTCCAAAACAGTTTGTCCCAGAATTGGTGCCCACCAAAAAATACCCCAGAAACTGCAGGTGTCATCATAAAAAACCAGGCTTTCCTGTAAAGTTTCCATTAAATCACACCAGTTTTGCGTAGGAGGCTGGCTACGACGTTCCCAAATTGCTGGAGCTGGGCCACGGACCAGAGGCCCTTCGAGCTGCGGAAGTTCCTTTGAAGGAAATGGTTGCGGCCAAGGTGCCCTTGCATGGAAACTTGGTGCAAGATTCCAGCGGATGTGACGGATGTATACGGATGTGATATTCGACGAGATGTCGGACATGGGCTAGGTGAATAACTTAAGAAGCATGTGATATTCGACATATGCGACGAGAAATCGGACATGGGCTAGGTTTGGCTAACTTAAGCAACCATTGAGAATCCACCAATCGATGGCTGGGGGCCTCATTGTGTTGTCAAGAAATATGACAACTCTGAAAATTGAATTGATTCCAAGCTCACTTTCCGCATCAGAATTGCCTTTCTGGGGCGTGATTACCCCGTTGCCGGACAATCCCATGTGCGAGAACCATTCTTATAATCGTCGCGAAATATGATGGCACAGAACTCTTTGGCAATCCAATCTGGCAATTAGAATCACCCAATAGCGATGGGCAATGCTTAAAATGACCAGGTTGGGATGCCCAAAGAAAGCCATAGGAAGAACCAGGCCATGCACGCTAAGCGGCATGTGTCCACACCACTTCAGTACATTTGCTAGGGAAAGTGGTGATCGGCGCAGATGATATATGTTTCATTATTTTTCAAAAACATGCAGCCCCAGGCACCCCAAATTAAAATCTTATATTTTTTTCGCACTTTGTAGACCCTGGAAATGAGGAATTTGGTGCCCTATTTGAACGAAACCACCCAGTTTTTCAGTTGTAAACCCACCATCAGTGGTTTCTCCCATGTTTCTTTCTTACGAATGGAACTAGTATTGCTGCTGAATTATGGAACTTGAGTTCTACATCTTTTTCTGCCTGGCGTTTGTGACCCCTAACCTTGAACAGGACTGGGATCAGAAAAACCGTTTGAGATGTTTGAGGCCTTGAAAAAATAAAAGTTGCCCCATGACTTTTTCCACCCAGAAATCCAGAAACCATCCATTCCGCCCAGCCTTGAGGACTTTACCATGCCGGCTATTCAGCCAGAGACATCTTAGATTTGGGCCACTGGGCTGATGAGGATGTCATCGAGAAGCCTGAAGGTGAATGTGGCATCAACACTAAACATCACTAAACGCCCCAAAATTGAGCACATAAACGTCATAAACGTGGCAATTTACGATCGTTTTACATCGTGAAATATGACTTTCTTTTCTGTAGATTTGGGGTGTTCACCAGGATGACAGGGTTTCATGATGCGAAGGATATGCGAAGGCTAAGAAGGCTAGGGCTAAATTTGCGGTAGGAATGGTTCATGTGTTTTGCGGTTTTATGATCAGGGAAATGAACCTAGTGATTAATTTAGTGGTTTGTTTTCTGTGACTGCCAGTGCCCTCGGGATACATGAGGTTACTCCAAGAAAGAATTGAAAGAAGCAGGCTGCTCAGCGCGCGAGTTCCAGGACTTCAAATCAGTCCAGGAACCTCCACAAGAGTGGAAGTATCTGGAAAGATGTAGAAGGATAAGGCTCTAGCCTTCAACTTCAGGAGCTTGGCTGCAGTGCAAGTACGCTTCGACAGTTGGGCTACCAGGCAAAATCAATTGTTAGTCTGGTGGTGTCTGGTGTGAATCAACACAGAACCACTAGTACTTACGATATCTTACGATATTCTTACAGAAAGTGTTCAAAAACTGTTCCAAAAATATCCAAAAAAATGGTCCAAATCTCCAAATGCCAGGCCATGGAGGTGAAGAGCTTCAAAACACCCGAACTGCTGGATGCTGGATACGCACCTGAAGAACTGCATCTCGGCCGGACACGGACCAAAAGGGCCTTCGATCCAAAATGGATCCGCCAGATGCTACGACTGAGAAGACCACCATGAGGATGGGATGGAAATGGATCGAAATGGATCGAAAGGGAGTAACAGTAGACTATAGATAACCAATATAACTATATATCAACTAAGAGTTTTTAAATCATACAATTAGAATCAATTAGACATAATTAATCAATTAGACCCTGCGTGTCACTTGAGTGCTGGCTTGTTGCGCGGATGCCAAAGGGCCCAGGCATGGACCGAAGTCAATTGTCAGCGCAGAACTCAGGAAAGATGCTGGCTATACTGCCCAGGACTCAGATGCAGCATTGATGCAGCTATAACCTCACAGTCACTTGGAACATCTTGGAGCCCAACATTGAGAATGCCAAGAATGCCAACCACTAGAAACAATGTTTGGATAGGATAGAAGCTGGTTAGTGTAGTTGATATGCCCTTCGATGCAGCAGTCTATGAGCGTCAACCGGATGCCGAGCCGTCACCTCTTTGACTCAAACTTCTTCCATGGAAGTATTTCCCATCACTTGTGGTGCTCACAACTTGCACAACCTTTCCCTGCAAAAGTAAGGAAAAGGGGATAAGAACATATAAGAACAACCGCCACGGTTTCGCATGGTTTCGCAGACAAATTTAATTGCGAAAGTTTAAGTTGCGGTGATAAAAATGCCAACGCTCTGGTGGAAAACCGAAATACCAAAGTTGTGCCAATTGCTAGTTGCATCAGATTCTACATATTATATATATATATATACATATAATATTATATATAATTAATCATATATATGCACTGCATTATATATATAAGTATTATTACATATATAATCATATATATATACATATACACTATATTCTTTATGTTTGTAATAGATTTTCTGTCACCAATGTCTTTTGCAACAGGAGCTAGCGCCTCTGGGAGCCACGCGGCTAAAATTGCTGGGCTTCACAGTGGAACAGCTCTCCATGGCAGGCGGGGTATTGGCGAACTGAGCAATACATATTTCACATATCATACAGTATACAGTATGGATTAATATAGTTAGATATAAAGAATATGATTGATTACTGTACATGTTCAATACAATGACACGATGTGCAAAATGATCAAGAGCAGACTTCTGCAGTACATCGGTATATATAAATTGTATATACATATATTAAAAGTGATTTATGATATATGATACAATATATATATATATTATATATATATGATATATATATATATATGATATATATATATATATGATATATATATATGTATGTATATATACTAACACGCACGCACACATTGTGTGTAGTCATTATTCACAGTCAATGATGGGTGGTATCCCAAAATACCGAAAATACGAGGGCCCAAAATCTGCCACAGCACTCAACAGCGGGATTTTTCGGTCAAGAAAGATATCATTCGCAGCCTCCAGGTTTTCAGCCCAAGCAGCTGCAGGAAGCTGGCTTTCATTTGAAGGATATGATGATGGCAGGCTATAGTTTTCCAGAAGTTTTGATCGCTGGTCAGTTTCCAGTGCAAGAGGTTGGAGCCACCGTTGGCTACTTCTTCAACCCACGTGGGGCAACCTCTGATTCCTGCCTGGCGAAAACAGTGCGAAGTTCGGATTGGACCAATGGCCATCAAGGCAGTCAGGGCAGTTGGGGAATCAGCAAACAGGAACTTTTGGTGAGTAACCCTGGTTGCAGTTTCCACTAGCAAACAAGTAGAAACTGAAAAGACAAGATACTATATGATAGTATATGTTTGCATCGTTTGCATGTCAATTTCTTGAGATTTTTCACACCCACAGGTGGATAAGAAGGCCGCCCACTGGATTGTCAGAAGGCGTTGCAAATATGCATAGGCAAGACAATTGGCAAGACTGTTTGGCCAGGCATACGAGTAGCTGTCCGAGTGTTACAAAAGGATCACACATTCTATGTTGTCATGGCCAGTTCCATTTCACATCCTCAAGAGAAGCAACATGCCATTCGTTTCCCAGGTGTCGTTTCGTATTTTGTTGGCAGAAGGCGATTCACCAAGCTGAATGTGATTGTCCTGTTTTTCCATTTGTCTATGGTTTAACATGGTTTAACATGGTTTAACATGGTTTAACATGGTTTAACATGGTTTAACATGGTTTAACATGGTTTAACATGGTTTAACATGGTTTAACATGGTTTAACATGGTTTAACTATGTTAACACGTTGTTAACTGTTTAACTATTGAAGAGTGGGAATTCCGAGGCCATGGTGAAGTACCAGGGTGAAAAACTGGTGGTTCCGTGTCATTTTTGGCTCAGTCGGCGCGCCCCTAAGGGGTTCCTAGCCCGCCATGTTCCTACGGCTGGTTGTGTGGGCCATGATCCTCAGAAACCGCTTTGCTGGTCAAGTCCAGAAGGGTTTTATATTCAAACGATTTGGTGAACATTTGGGGGAGAACTACTTGTTTTAGTATAACTTTAGTATCTTTAGTTTGGTTTTCTTATGTTTTCTTCCTTTCTCCAATTCCTCCAAGAGACAGTGTGTATCAACATGTATCAACCAAGTAGCAACATCATTCCCACTGCATGGAAACAGACGTTTGAGGCGAGTGCCCTTTCTGTGAGCTTGGCGGATATCGACAACATCTTTCCCATCCTCTATGCGAGGCCCCTGAATCCACCTCTGCGGTTTCAACGTCACCAAATGTTTGGCCATTCAAAAGATTTGCTTGAACTAGAAAGATAATGGATATAACTTGATATAATAATATATCAAGTTATATATATATATTGTGTGTGTGTACATCATTGTACATCCATATACCTGGAATATGCAAGACTTGGGATCAATCCTGTGCCAGTAATCCGGTGGCGCAGCACACGGCTTGTCCTGTGGCAGCCGGTGGGTCCTCAGTGGCGGTCAGGGGATTGTGAATCTAGGGATGAATCAAGCACCGGAAAATTGTTGGGCGATTTATTAATCCTAACTTGACATTAATTGTTGATTGTTGGGTTTGACAAATGATCATGTTGATCATGTTGTATCCAATGGTCTTGCCGTGTTTTTATTCGCTTGGGGATCGCTTGGCAGCTGGAACTTGGTGAATTGTCTCAGGTGAAGCTACAGTATGCAGATTAAGCGGCTACGAGGTGCAGCATTCGGGAGCTCTTAACAGCGCTGTAGCATGTTGTAGCGTTGTAGGCCTGACTTGAGTATCTTGGACAGTGCCGTGACACAATACCCTTGCAGAATGAATGAGTCTGCATCGGTTGGATACAATTGGGGCATCCTGTTGCATCATATCACAGTCCTTCATGACAATGTTTTCCTATAGGTGTTCAGATGTTGAAGTCATTCAGAGCAACCAACCAGGGCAATATATGGGTATGGGTCAATACCTATACATACCATTTTTAGGGGGATGAACATCCATTTACCAGCTATTTTGGGGTTCACCAGGGGTACCAGGGTTTTGACCCATCCCCATTTATGAGCTTTTTCAAGGTGGCATCTAAGACCCTTTGATTTTTCGAGGAGAATAATGGAGAGCTCCAGTACCTCGTTACATCTCTGCCCTCAAGCGGCAGCTTGTGCCCTTTTCCGAGAAAGTTTGCAGGATGTTTCAGGTTTCAGGCTTCCAAAATCTGACTAACATGAACATGATGTTAAATGTTCAACAGATCTCAATGATCGAGCATTGGATGCCTTTTTTCACCTCCTGTCCTTCTGTGGCACTTGACACCATGTGGAGTGTCAACTGATATCAAAATGTGGACCAGCTCCCCCAACACCTGGGCGTGAGAATTCGTGACGCCAGGTACGAAACCTCCCAGAACTATAGAACCTATGGCACAGATCCAAAGTATGCAGCCACATCCATCAAGGAGCCTTCCATTCCTCTTCGGGATCATGCATGACCGTAGAATTGGCGGTGGTTCAAACACACAATGTATCATATATATTCAAACAACTGGTGTAAACTGTAAACAAACAAATCAATATATCATAATATATCAATATCACATATCTCAAACAACTGGTGTAAACTGTAAACCCCGTGTTCCTCTTTGATTTTGCCACGTATAACTTGCAGTGGCTCCACCGCAGATCGTCCCAGCATCGCGAGGACTACGAGTTGCCTTTCAGAGTGACTGATCCATTGGGGCCATGACCTGAGGGCTGACAGCGGCTGAAATGTCGAAACAGGCCACATTACCTCAGTCATTGCTGGTCATGAGTAGCAAATGAGAGTGGTAATAGCAGTACTATGGCATAAATCATCATAAATCAATATAAATCATCCAATTGATATTGAATATGATCAAGATTGATCAACTATACGGATGATGGTTTCTGATTCTTGCTATGCATCGATGATTCATCCTGGTGGACCACCGTGGACCACTGCCCGGTGGCCGCTGCAGGCGTGTGGTGTACATACCGCCCTCAGATGTCTTTCCACCGGAGGGAAGATGGGCTGCCATGACCTATGAGGTTCAGGAGCTGCAACCTGGGCGTGGGCTCAGAGACTTACAACTGAAAGATGACCGGGAACAACTTGAGGGAACCCTAGATTGAGGGAAGTGTATTCAGCTCCTCTGTGCTGAATCTCAGACCTCGCGCATTCGATGTCCGGCATGTGTATATGATATATAAAAATATGCGTATTGCTATATATATATTATATATCCATATGTTTTCCTCACGTGTGCCAGGACCGCGTAACGGGCAACATTTCCCAACCGGGACAAGTTTCCTTGAGCAGCAGCTGGGTCGCAAGATGTCGCAAGATGTCGATCCACCGATTTCAACCGGTCTGGCAGTGTTCCACTCCTCAGATGTCCACTACCCAGGTCCCTCACAGCGTGTGGCGGAAAGTACCTTTGTCGGTGGCACAGATGTGGGGAGCTTGAGACACGCTTGTTGCTGTTGTTGGCCAATGCACAGTTTCGATGATTTGCGCTGGAATCAGACTCTATCCCGAGTCTTTCATGAATGTTATTTGTAAACGTCGCGTCTGCCACATGTGCCAGACGTTCAGGTGGTGATACATCATGATACATCAATTTATCATAATTTATCCCTGCTGCATCATTCTGGCTGAAGTTTTTATTGGGGGATCCTTTGCTGGGTACAGTTGTGGTTTTTGGCAGCCACCTGCCGGGTCGCCGGGTATGCGATGGGCTGTGGCAGTGCTCTTTGGCATTGCAACTGCCCAGCCACAGAAGCAGAGGATGGAAGCACCGAAATGGCTTGACGATGATGGCAAAGAGCTCTTCAGCGATATAGAAAGTGATGAGAATTTGTATGGTGACTGGGTAGATTAGACCTGCTTGGTGGTTTCAAACCATTTCAAACCTAAAAATCGGATGATGCTCCCCATTGCTAATATTGCCTGTGTTTTTTCAGGAGCTGAAACAATTGAAACGGAACCCTCAGGTGAGCAAGCGTGTGAGAACCGTGAGAAGCTTTTGAAGGCCATGGCTGGAAAGGGAGATTCTGGCGCCTCAAACTATCGAGTTCGAACCTTGCTCGGCTTGGGCCTTTGTGAGGTGAAAAAGGAAAATTGGGTCATGGCCAAAAAGCGCCTGGAAAGCACCATTTCAGAGATGAACGTACCCAGTGAAGACATGATGATGAAGAATCCCGACCTTGCACCCGTTGCCCTCACCAAGCAAGCGAGCGACTTCATGAAGAAATTTGAGTTGACGCAGGCAGGAACTCAATTTCGACGATGCAGAGAGGTGCTGGACCGAAATTTGAAAACGGTTCTCAAAAAAGTTCACCAACAGATGAGCCGCTCGCCAAGTCGAAGATATTTCATCATGTTTTTATATGTTTTTGTTGTCATATGATATATATATATACTTGTATGATCTTGTATGATTATGTGTTCTTTCTTGAATCCGTTCAGGGTCCAAGATTTATTTATAGATAATTATAGATATTTGTGAACATACCATACAATCAATTACAATCATATATACATGTAAACTGTATAAAATATCCAAACTATATATGGTTTAGTCACATATTAATATAGAATATGTGTTGCATGATATATTTCATCCTATTTCTCAGAATTTTGTCAGATCTCTTTGTTCTTTTCCCGTTTCACATTATAATAAGCGTAGGTCAGGGCGGTCAAAGCCTTCCTTTGGAGAAGCTCATCGAAGAGATCCCGGGCTATGGAAAGACGGGGCAGTTTCTGCCTACGCTGATGACGCAGGTCCAAGGCCTCAGAGAAGTCTTCAGCTTCGCAGAGCTTGTGGACAACGCTTTGGATTCCCTGGACAACCAGGCGCCTTGGGCGCCCATAAAGGGCGCGTTTTGATGATCTGTGGTTTCAAGATGTTGATGTAAGATATGATGTAAGATAAGATAAGTCATATCGGAGATATTGAAGATGAGTGAATGATTTATGGTTGAAGTGGCGATGTTTGCACCACTGGGGTGAAGACGTGCTTGAAGAAGGTCTTTAGATGTTTGGGAACTGACTTACGTTAGTTTTGTACTCGTAGATGAACTGACACATGGTGATGGTCGAGTTTTTGATGTGCCAGTTCAAGAAGATTAGCATTCCTCAGAGCAATATGAACGCCTATAGCCTTGACAAAAGAGTGGAGTCAAAGTGGATTCGAGGAAACAGATCATCACATTTGCGCTCTTTCCAGGTGGCTTCCGTGGACCCGATGCAAAAAAAGAAGAAGCTGAGACTCGACGTGAGCAAAGGCAAAGGTTCCAAGACGGGTACCATGCTTTACGTCCGCAGCATCTTCACCGCGCCCATCTTGTCAACTGAAAGCTTGGCTGTTGCCAAGGAGCTGGTAGACACGGGTGTGGCCAAAGCTGTTACGAGCAGCTCCCTGGAGAAGTCTGTGACGCTTCTCAAGAGGACCAAAGCTGGATCTGGCTGCAAGGACTCAACGCAGATCTGTGAGAAGTTGGCGAAGATTGCAGATCCTTGGAATGGCTTTGCATATGTAGGCATAGCCAGAATTTTCTGCTGTTTTTGTTGGGATAAGCACCACATCAGACTCATCGCCATTTTGTGGTTGTGAATTTGTAGGGGATCAACAGCAACAAACCAAGGATATTCAATCCAATCCTTTTGGAGAGTCGCGCTTAATGGTGCTGAAGGAAAATAAGAAGCAAACGCTGGACACTTGCACGACCAATGCCAACATCGGAATTCTGGTGTCCAGCAAAGACGGTGTCCGTCTCACCGTGGCGGGTGAGTCCGTAGAGTTGAAAGCTGGAGAGCCTATGGGACTGGATTTTTGTCTGGAAGCCAGCTTCTTGGATTGGTGCTGTCGATTTGCGGATGTTTTCGGGTAGAACTTTGTTGTGACGACCATTGATTCAACTCTTTTCCTGCTCATTTTGGCAGTTAGGACATAAAGAGTATTGGAATGTTCATCGCAAACTGGATTGCGCTGAGCAGCAACATGGAATATTAATGGGATGGTATTTTTTTTAGGATTTGTTTTTGTTTTTCAGCCTGGGGCAGCTTTCCTTGCTATTTGCTGCATTGGAGCTAAAATCTATGTTTTGCATGCATTTTGGAGCTAGAATCTCCCATTTGCGTGCCCACTTGGCTTTTGGCTTCACTTGGCTTCACTTGGCTTCACTTGGCTACACTTGGCTCATGGCTTTTGGTTTTGGTTTCACTTGGCTTTGGTTTTGGCCGTTCACTTCACTTGGCTCTTGGCGTTTGCTGGGTTTTGGTATTGTAGTTTGCATATAACATGTCATTTAATACTTTGATATACTTTGCATATAATATATATTTCATGTAAACTGCGCAAAAACTACAGACCTAGAGTATAGGAGCTTGTATGCATGCTGTTGTAAGAAAATAACGAAACCATCAATTCAAAAAAACTAAAGAAACCCTAAACGACCCCCTAAAGAAACCTTAAAAGAAACCCTAAAGAAACCCTAAATTCCAAACGACACCCTAAAGAAACCCTAAAGAAAACCGAAATAAAACCCTAAAGGAACCCTAAATGAAGCCCTAAAGAAACCTTAAAAGAAACCCTAAAGAAACCCTAAACGACACCCCAAAGAAACCCTAAAAGAAACCCTAAACCCTAAAGAAACCCTAGATGAAACCTTAAAGAGACCCTAAATGACATCCCAAAGAAGCCAAAAACGTCACCCTAAAGAAACCCTAAATGAAACCCTAAACCCTCAAGAACCCTAGAAGAAACCCTACAGAATGTTTGAAACCACGAAAAGATCATTGAAGACGATCAAGAAAGCGATGAAAACCATCCAGGTATCGTTGAAAACCATGGGAAAATGGGTGAAAACTATATATATATAATGTTGCAATTATCGTGCAAATTTACGATTTTAGATACCCAAATTTGCGACTTCAGCTCCGAAATGCTGCAAATAGCATCGCAAATCAGAGAGATTTTAGCTCCAAAATGCAGCAAATAGCACACAAATCAGAGATTTTGGCTCCAAAATGCAGCAAATAGCACGCAAATCAGAGATTTTAGCCCCAAAATGTAGCAAATAGCAAGGAAAACCGCTCCAGACTGAAAAACAAAAAAGATCCTTAAAAAAAACATCACCCATATTAATTGGATGATTATGGGATGATTCCGGGCTGATTATGGCATGATTGTGGGATGATTAGGGGGTGATTATAGCATGATTTTGGAATATTGTAGGTCACCTCGAATTAGTTTTTTTTTCTTTCCTGTCTCTCGATTTTCACCAGAATGTTGGAGAGTTGCATCGATTGTCCTTCCGTAGCGGCTATGGATTCCGAGAATTGAGTCGTGGGAAAATCAAAAAAGGATACCCATATGAGCCACTGCAAAAACCCCGGCAATACTAAATATGTATTGGACGGACATTGGTTTATGGAAATTGATGGAAATTGTAAAACAAAATACACGGTAAGCGATGGGACCTTCCCAAATTAGCAATACCCCTTTTCAAGGTTATGTCGTTGTATTTCTCTAATATCCACATTAGCGATACCCAAATTGGACGTATGTAGCAGTTTCCTGCAAGTGATACCCCCAAGTTTACCATATATCATTATTGTACAAACGTGTGGTAAGCGATGGGACCTTCCCAAATTTGTGGATGTCCTTTCCGTGAACCTAGGGTTTTCGAGATTGCTCATATACAAATACATATATAATTATATATATATTGGTGTGAAAATAAATCCAGTGTTCATCATATTGTCTTCTTCAGATCTCCCCTTAAACCAATCCGATTTTTCGAATGATTCGACGATTTCGATGTGACGGATGTGAGGCTTGGAGTCTTCCAGCGCTGCGCAGGTCCTTTTTGCCCAGGCTATTGGTAAAGCTGTGATGTAAAAGGGTGGTTTAAAAATGTTTAAAAGTCTACGGACTAATGGATATAACATGATATAACATGATATAACATTATATAACATGATATCACATGATATAACTATATGACGTATATTGATGATGTACATTGACTATACTGTCATTCACTTACTATGACGTACTAATTATGACATACAATGACATACTACTGCTTATGGATACTACATGATACTACATGATACTACTAACCTGTTGTATCTCTTGTTTACACATGTTGCACACATGTTTACACTTGTTTTACAGTACATATGCATTTACCATTGGATTTTTGGCAGCATCCATTATCATCCCATTATCATTCCATTATCATCCCATTATAGCTACGTATGGCTATTCCATCGCTATTCCATAGCTATTCCAGGCCTGGCACCCGGAGTTTGCTGCGGTGGAGCGCACCACTGAGCTCCGTGCGCGGGCCGGCGGCTTCGGCTTGTCCGACGAGGAGGTGAAGGCAGCGGCCAAGGCGGTGAACGACCACGCCAAATCGGCGTGGGAAAAGACGGCGAAGACCTGGAGATCTAACTCTGAAGGCCTGGAATCGATGAAGAAAACCCTTCAAAGTAAGGAGGAAGAGAAGATTAAGGCCAAAGAAGCAGCTGAAGAGGCAAAAAGAAAGGAGGATGAAGCAGGTGATGAAGAGAGAAAAAAGAATTTAGAGTTGTTGGAGAAGAAGCGAGCTGAGAAGAAACGGCAGCAGGAGGAAGCTGAGAAAAAACGCTTGGCCAGAAAGAAGCAGTTGGAAGAGGAGAAGGCAAAACGGGATCCTTGGCTCCTTTTCCCAGAAGTAGTAGAAGCTGAAAAACACTTGGAGGATTTGAAGGATCAAAGAAGAGATGCCAATGCCAAGTTGGAGTTTGATCTCTCCAATAGTTTGACCAAAGACATCTCTGCGGCTGAAAGGGCTTTGAAGTCCGTCGCAAAGAAAGCGAAAAAGGCGTACAAGAAAGGTGAAAAGCCTGGTGCTACAAGCGCTAGTAGCACCGAGAGCAAGGGTGACAAGACAGACAGCAAGGAGTTGAAGACTTTGCAGGCAAAGCTCCAGGATGTGAAGGAAAGGAAAGACAAGGCGAGTCAAGCCGAGAATTTCAAAGAAGCAAAGAAGTTGAAGGCGGAACAGAAGGACTTGGAGGAGAAAATTGCCAAGTTGGAGCTATGACGAGGAGTCACCAAACGTGAAACGCCAGAAATCATTGAGGCAACAGCCCCAAAAAAGGCAGCAAGCGACCTGCCACATATACCGAAAGGCGTTTCGAAACAAAAAGCGCCCCGTGCCCCCCGTAATCAAACAAGGCGATGGAAAAATCCATTGTTGCTAGTAATAGAGATTTCTATTATAAATTGTAATACTATAATATGATCATGTAAAAGAATCATTGATAGCTGGGACTTTTATATGTTTTCCCATGAAATGCCCAATTTGTTGGGGATTCCCCCAAGATATCCCAGCTCGGTTGGATGACACCGGGAAGCTCCGGGAAGCTGGGCCCGGCACTGAGTCCTGGACGATCTCCGGCAACATCTACGCCACAATGCCAACTTGGCAGGTCGTGTACCATTGAGTTATAGGTGATTGATATGGTAAAATACCACAGAAGAAACTCTATGAATCTATTTATAAGTCTATGTAATTCTAATAATGAAATCATATGAAATAACCATAATTCCATAATTGATTGATTGATTTGATTGGCACATTGAGTGTTTAGCTATACCGTTGGCTGGTGATTTTCACATTATCTTGATGAGTTGGATGCTCTTTGCACAGTGGATGGTTTGTGCACCATACCCACATTGCGAGCCCTGGAAACAGGCCTTCGGCTGGGGCGTACTCAACCGCTACATCTATGGTCCAAACCACAGTTTTTGCTGCTAAGACCACCAGATATCCACGGATCACAGAAATCTTGAATTCCTTTTCAAGTCATTGCAACACGTTGAATATGAGACAAAAATGGCGCCATGCTACGAAAGCAAGGCACCGATGAAGTCCAGTACATTGACTTTGACACCAACAGTGACCAGCCCTGCACCTAGCCTTGAACAAACCAAAATGCCACAAGTCCGTTTCAAAACGCGCTCCTCTTCATGTAGGTTTCGGCCAAACTTAAGAGCAGCAAACTGACAGATTCGTACAGATTGGGATGAGTTGGGTATTTTGCCAACCCTAAACCCATAGATCCCATGTAACAGTCAGTCTTTGGCAGGTCTAAGTGGTACTTCGAAGCTCCTCCCGGAAAGTCCGGGCCCTGGCATGCCCTGCGATGCCCTGCGGATGAGTCCAGGGGTGAAAAAGCGAACGGATTCGGTGCGGTTCCAATGACCTTTTCACACCTGGTAACCACTGCTACGCAGGGCAGTTTCCATGGAAAAATCCGGTTGAAACTAGTTGAAACCATTGGATTTGGTCGGCTTCGAAGGGCCAAAGTTTGAGATATCCCTGCATATTTTTTTAGATGTTGAAGTTGAAGTTACTGGAATCGTCGCTGAAGAGACTCTGCAAAGCCACAATGTCTTTGATGCCAGATTCATACATTCACTCCATTTTGCCCAGTCTGAGGTTCTACTTGCCAGAATTAGCAGCTGCATACAACGGGACCTCAATCCAAACTAAGAGACTTAGAGTGTGTCAGACCATGGCGTAGGTTGTTGTGTATGCGTTGACACAACAGTGGCTTGCCAGTTGCGGGTTGACCACATTGACATACTATGAATACACAATGCGAGTTTCGTTGCGAGTTACTGGCATTTTGATCAGGTAATAGAAAGGACTTGCGAGCTCAGAGATGTCCATCCTTCATAGGCGTTTTTTAGCCATGTCTGAAAGCATTGCAGGACTCTGAAATTCACCATCGCCAGCAACTATGGCGATTTTGATCACCTGCAGGGAGTCCAAGATATCCACAGTTGTGCGTTTGGGATGATGGGATGATGGGTCCGCAACGAGGAACAATCCCTTGGACTTCATTACGTTAGAATGTGCTTCGTGCAACAGTGCACGCGGTTTACGCTTGGTGCGCTATGCCGTGTGGGCACCCAGATTTCCGGAGGTTGGATAGTTGGATACAAAAAACAAATTACAAACTCTATACTCGTAGATCTATATAGCTATATAGCATTATATAGCTATATAGCTGCTATATATTTGAAGCTAGCTGCTTTTGGAGTTTGGTCCTTTCCAGTTCTCAGACCGGAAGAAGCGGCCGTAGTTTCCCAGGACAATGGCTTGGAATGGAAAGGCCAAGAAAAAGTGATGCAGGCGCAACAGGAATTCAATTGCAACCAAGGTTTGGGATCACACATGGATAAAATGGGTTTGTCTGAAAATAGGGTATATTCCCAATGAAATAGCCATTTAATAGGGATAATGATCAGCAAAACCATTGGGTTTAGGGGTACACTATTTTCAGACACACCCAAATATTATATTATCGCTAGGGGGCTGACGTTTGCCCGAAATCCACGGAATTCCATGCGGCACTGCAATCTGCTGTGTTGTTTCCGCGCGTGTCTTTTGCACACTGCGAGCATGCAAAATATATTGATATTACCTGCGTCTCATGGCATTTTTGCGCTTACCTAAGACGGTGCCAAAATCACCTTTTGAAGCGTATCTTAAAGATATCCTCCGTAATTTGCAGTGTTTCGAGCCGTTAACTGAGACCTCAACGAACCGCA
>Ga0126342_10000475_pt1 | contig 43822 bp, 29 predicted proteins | sample Cyp1metagenome_FD_92528 | JGI IMG/M metagenome (GOLD analysis project Ga0126342, IMG submission 92528) | Coral microbial communities from Lord Howe Island, Old Settlement Bay, Australia - Cyphastrea 1 metagenome | ecosystem: Host-associated > Invertebrates > Cnidaria > Coral ...
AGAACATCAACAATAGATTTAACAAAATAATGAAACAGGAAACGATGAACACTTAACAAGAAAATAGCCCCAGAACCTCCACCACATAAAACATCAAAGGTAAGGATGAAACATTGAACAACATAAAAACCATAACAACCAACAATGAACGCTGGGATGTCCCAGCATCCCTGTTTTACCATTTTTTCCCAGCTACTCAAGTGATATGTTTTCTTGCAAGTCTTGTAGAACCATGACTCAGTATAATATTGCATAATGGTATAATCAACAAGTGGTCTAAACGGCCAAAATCGAACTGACGAAAATACACACCGCTTCTGAAGCCCCACTGTTCTGGACATCACACCCATTCCACAATTTAAACTGCAAGTTATTGCAATTGTTTCTGATCGACTTTCCAGCTGAGTAGTGATAGAAAATGACGCACATATATGCACATGTATGTTCTCCTCTAAACATATCATATTTACAGCATCCTAAAGACGTACAAGATCCTATCCTGCCAAGAGAAAACATGGGTCATTGTCCAATTCGCTTGACTGGGAAACCCCGACGACCTGCAGCGATGACCTACGGGCGTCTTGAAATCGAAGTTGAGTGAAACTTGGAAGAGCTCACTCCCACCTGAGCCATGACGACCGTTGATGACCGTTTTTCAAACTGGGCACTGCAAATCTATTCAGAATAGATCCATAAGGATTGCAAAGAGTTTTTGCCACGTTTGCTTTTGCAATGAACTTGGGAACCAGAAAAACATGGCAAGATAGCAATAAATCAGTTGTTGAAACACAAAAACAAGTTATACCCAAAACACTCCAATGATAAAAAAAAACATTGGGCAATGTTTGATAAATAGTATCATATAACACTATAAAGGGTGGTTTTCCATTATTTTATAGGATTTGCCAAGAAATTTCAAGCCATCCAGCTCTTGGAAAATTTGGGTTACCCGGCTCGATGGTTGCGGGAGGCTTGGAGGACACGTCATAGCAGACGCGATTGATGCCTTTGACCTGGAAAACACACGGTGGGAGCTGTGGTTTTTTGGGGGATTTCGAAGGTGGGGCCATGGAAATCTATAGTAATAATATGCTATTGTAGTATGGTAATCTATAACTATGATATGATTTATATAGTATGGAATTATAGTATTTATAATCTATAATCATCTATAATCTAGAATTATAGTATGGTATTTAACTATGATATGTTTTATATATAGTAAGGTGGTGCCCCCCCAGTGATGTGAACGTTAGTTTACCATAGTAACTAGTTCGATATATCTACCATTCTTACCATAGTGAAATTGGAGTTATCATATGTAAGGTATGAATTATGGTAATATGATATACCACATATGATGGACATCTATAACTATGATATGGTAATTCGAAATATGTATAGGTCATATATGATATGGACTATATAATGTGCTATTGTAGTATGGCAATCTATAACTATGATATGATTTATATAGTATGGACTTAAAGTATTTATAATCTATAATCATCTATAATCTATAATTATAGTATGGTATTATAGTATCCCCAGATGCTCCATGTATGGAATATTTACCTACATTTACCCTAAAAATTGCCCAAATGTAGGTAGATATTTCATACATGGAGCATCTGGGTATGGTAATCTATAATTATAATATGGTATATATATATAGTATGGTTATAATTCATGTAACATACTAGGTTACAATTTGGTTTATACACCAAATACATACCAAATACTATGGTTTATGATTTATGATACTATGGTTTATGATACTATGGTTTTCAATACCATTCTACTAGGGGGGGCCCATAACATGGTTTAGTTATTAACTATAGTTATAAGTATCATAAACCAAAGTTATTAGAGGTATGTTCACCAACTTCGCTATCGTCTGGGGGCCCCACATTGTAGAATGGGATTTCGAATTATGTGGATTCGAATGGTATCTAATCTAATGGTAATGGTAGTGGTATTTCGAAAAAGGTATATCGGCATATCTAATGGTATATCTTTCATGGTATCTTTCATGGTATATTGGAATATCTTTCACTTATATCTAATGGTATCTAACTAATGGTACTAACTAATGGTACTAACGAATGGTACTAACGAATGGTACTAACTAATGGTACTAACTAATGGTACTAACTAACGGTACTAACTAATGGTACTGGTAGTAACTAATGGTACTAACTAATGGTAGTAACTAATGGTACTAACTAATGGTAGCAACTAATGGTACTAACTAATGGTACTATATAACTAATGGTACTAACTAATGGTAGTTCTGATGATATATTTGTTAGATGTTATATGATTTTATTAGGTACTGTACCATCTAAAGCCAAAAACATGGGGGATCGTCTTATTTGTCGCTCCAGTTTGCTTGTCGCTTCTTGAAATGGCCAGGAGTTCTTCATGGGATGTGACCATGGTGACATAATTTTCTCATTGCAATTATTTTCAATAACTATTACTACTATTTAGCTATTAATTATGGGTTGTGTCAATTTCTAGCTAGTAATACTAACCATTATATAATTATTAGTTATGTAAGTTTCTAGCTAGTTATTCATGTTACAGTAATGAGGTTGATAATAATTGGACAATTAACCACATCCCCCGTTGATATTTAAAAAAAACACATTTTATGGTCCCAATGTGGTTTCATCCTTTTCATTCCAACAGGGTTTCTGGGGGGTGTTTGAGATGAAAGCGGGGGTATGGGACTACTAGGTATCCATGTGAAATGTATTACAATCGTCCCCAATAAATCAGGTAGGTGAATAAATGTGAATAACCAACGATAGTAACCAATCAACACAGCTACCCTTGAAGGCTGATTTGGAATCATTTGGAATGAACAGACAGCGAAAATGACCCGTTCATCCCCATGTCAGGATGGCACTTGGCAATCTGATTGGCGCACGCTGAACCGAAAAACATATGATCAGAGCAAACAAATATGGTTGAAACTTAAAGAATGAAAACAAATAGCAGCCATGGTACGAATGCACGTAATAAATTATGTAATAGTAGTATGATGAAAGAGCTTAAGAGTTGCTTTTTTTCCATCGGCCATCAAGATCCATCAACACTTCTTCGAACCATTATAATAAAGTCATTTTCCATTATAAACCATGGTCAAGTGATATGTTCCAAAAAAACTATGGATATTATATTCCATATTTTCCCATAAAGATGGGCCGGCCTCGTTGATGATACGATTTGAGATGCGCGCCAGCACATCATGTGGCATGTCGTACCAATCCGCCTCAGCAAACGGCGTAGGTGGAAACATCAAACATCCATTGGATGGTAGAGGTAAAACCAATGGTAAACCTATAGGTAAATCATAGGTAAATCGATGTTTAAACCATGGTAAATCAATGTAAATCATCTATATTCATAGATTCATAGGCCATAGTCCATGGTAAATCATCTATATTCATAGATTCATAGATTCAATGGTCCATCATTTTCCATATGCTCTGTTCCAAAAAACCAATCACTTGGGGATTCCAGTAATCTTGGTCCAACTCCCTGAAATGCGGTACCTCTAAATGATTCATATATTGGGATTTTCCATTATGAACCAACCAGCTATGGGGGGTCCCCCCAAAATATGGAAACTTCCAGTTCTACAGTTCTTTATTGATTCTGTTAGGTCTGTTTGGTGAACAAATCTCCGTCTTGTGTAAAGCGAACCCATTCTGGTCGATGTCCAACAGATGTTCGCCGAAAAAATCTCCGTCTTTGGCTTGTTCACTGTTGCCATCCCCAACATCTGAAGCTGAAAGCATGGGTCATTAAATGTCCCCATTGAACATCACCCAACCATTAGGTATATGGTCTATAATGGCTACTATAAGGTGATGTCCAATATACCCAAAATGGGACAGTTACCAACCCCTGGAAAGCCACTGTTTACTTTTTTGACCGGCCGAATCATTTTTTCGGTCCTTTGTTATACTTAGCTGGTTGGTGGTGCAATGTGCCCATCTTGAAAAATGATGGAGTTCGTCAATTGGGATGATGACATCCCATATATGAAATGGAAAATCATAAATGTTTCAAACCACCAACCAGTTACACTCTAACGGAATGCTAAGGATCTGGGGCCCTGGGGTTATTTCATGTTATTTCCCCACGCCGTACATATCTTTCACCCATCGAAAAATCACTCAGGTCGTGGCGGTCATGAAATCCGTGGTGGTCACTGCTCTCAGTACGCAGACGTTCTCGTATGTCCTGAAAAAACGCTGACCGGTTGCGCTGGAGCAACAGCAACTTTCCAAACGGTTTTTCCGGGTAAACAATGTAAACAGTCCAACAAAAATGTGTAAAACCCCTTTTGGGTGCCCCTTGAAAAATGATCTGTCACATGTAGGTGTTCCACATCTATGTTAGTTTACATGAGGGTAACATGTTGTAATCATTCAAGCACCTTATTTGCCCTGAACATGTCTCTTGTCACACGATTGGTCACACGATTGCTTGGAGAATAGTGAAAAAGTTGGGAAACATGAAATCATCCGACCTTGCTTAGATTTTGACAATGTTTTTCAATTGGGCCCTAGCCATCCCTAGCCTGAATATTGTTTGGGAATTGTATTCGCTGTAGCTAGTCAGTTGCCAAACATAGTCTGGTCAACCCTGGATTGATAAACCCCAAACGGCTGTTTAATTGATGGGGCTACTGTACTGTACTATTTAATTGAAGCATCAGATTTGCACTATCTCGATCTATTTCGGGAGTACTTCCCTAGTTAATAAACACTGGTTTCATCGGGGTTGACATTACATGTCAATACCTTCAGTTTTAGGGGTATTTCATTCTTTAGAGAAGGGACGAAGGTGGAAAATATGGCCTTGTATGGCGCTTTAGCTCTATAGTTTCACAAGTGGGCCGTTGATCACATAACTCAGAAAAAGCTGGGGATACTCAGGGATAGAAATAAAGCGATCCTGAAATGAGCAGCGTTCAAACCCATTTTCTAATTCAGATAATCACCCTCCAATCATCAATTATCATCAATTATCAAGAAACTATATCCCTCATTTTTGTGGTTATGAGCTTTGAAATAGCATTTTTGGGCTTCAAAACGCGCCTCAAATGACGTGATCCCGTCACATCGCTCCTGTGGTCACCCATCACACCCACGGAACGCACCGTTGGGAGCAGAACTGCAAAGGCCTGCCGAGTCGGTCCCGTTGCGGTGGTAACCGACCCTGGTACTCGGCAGGCCGCTGGGATGTGTGGACGTTGATGATGTTGATCCAAAAAAATGAGAAGTTCTACAATTTGGGGCCGCCAAGATAGCTAAGTTGGTTTATAACTCCAATAACTATGGTTTATGGTACTTATAACTATAGTTAATGGGGTTTGTAAACCAACTTATAACTGGGGGGGGCCACATTGTAACCCCCCATATGGCAAACATGGCAATACTATCCCATGAATTTTCACGTCTACCCTAATAGGGGGAGATTACTAGCCGCCAAAGGTTGGCGTTTTCGGATGTATAAGCTGTCTGATTCCCCAAGAAAGTGAAGAGGATTCAAGATATATATATATATATAATATTACATTGGGCCGCAACTTGAACTAAACTGTCAGGTCCGACTCCAGATTTTGTTGCTTCTTGATATCTAGCCATAGGATCAAAGGGTATGTGATAGGGTGTAAGAATTTGGGGATATTGTGGGTTGTATGATGTTATATGTCCATTCTTACATATATCAATTTCTTCCATATTACATATATATATACAATTCCCCATAATCAAGGATGTCCATGTTCTGCATATAATTCTTCCATATCCCCGTGACCAAAGCACACCTTCAGAAGAACATATTCCGCGCAAAAAAGGCCTGACCGATCTTGTCATAATGACCATTCTTTCGGAGCTCCTGGTTTCCCCATGATGGCAATGTTGGTTGATGTTACAGTACCACCATTTTTTGTGTATATAGTAAATATACTATATAATATATAGTGTATATAAAATAGTATATACATATAACAGTATATATATATATATTATTATTGTATATATATATAGTATATATATATATATATATTGTATATAATATATATATATGATATAGTGTATATATAGCATATATATATATATATATTACATATATATATAGTATTATGTATATACATATATATATATATATGTATATGTAAACAAAACATCAGCAGTTATTGTAATATATTGGAATTATGTAGCATCCAACTTCGCAAACGATCGTTGTTGCACCAACTTCTACATGTTCATGAAGCAAAACACAGAAGTAACCTCCCGTAATCAACATGTTACCCTCTGGTAAACTAACATAGCTATTGAAAATGGCCATTTATGGTTGATTTACCCATGAAAAATGGTGATTTTCCATAATTAGTTACGTTAGTTTACCAGAGGGTAGATCATTACTACATAAGTGTTGTCAATTCATAAACTGTTAGATGAGTCCGTAGTCGTTTTATTTACCATGGTTTGCTGGAATATGTCCCGTTTAGTTCAATGGATATCCCAGTAACATCTTCATTTATAGGGGATTTCCCAGCTAGAGATATTTGATGACACCCGATGGTATGATTTGTTGCTTCCCTCAACTTCTAGCCTTGCAAGATACTCTGGAATGAATTCATGGCTTTGAAGAGGATTTGCCAGGTTGGGAATGGGTCCAAACATATCAAAACATATCAAAACCTCTAATATCTCATGTTTCGGATGAATATCTAATCATTATAAATCCCAGTAAATGTTGGTGTGTTTTCACCAGGGTCCCCCACGATTTTGACCATAATTACCCATATAACCCTCATGGGTTTATATACCCATTATATAAAATTTATATAATTAGTTCGATATATCTACCATAAAACCAACAGTTATTGGAGTTATGTTCACCAACTTAGCGTTTGCATGAATCGCTTATCAATATCATTTTTGGCTGGTTAACCATCCAAGTCCAGACAGTTTAAAGACTTTGTATACCCTCTGGTCATTTAACATAGCTATTGAAAATGGCCATAGAAATAGTGGATTTTCCCATTGAAAATGGTGATTTTCCATAGTTATGTTAGTTTACCAGAGGGTACAGCATATGTAATTATGTGTGTATATATATATATCTATTATTTGTCTCACCATGTATCTCTATGCTATACACTTACACCATCTAAAAAACGCTACAACCAACACTTCTGGAAGTTCTCAACATGTTTCCTACGACCGGTTTTTCCAACAGAACCGGCCAGGTCTCCTCGATATAGATGTCATCGGCCAAGGACAAGGTGTCCGCGCTCTCCTTAGTGACCTCCGAACAGGGATGGCCTGGGGTCCCCTGGGTCCCCAAAAGGCCCTGCCAATTTCGGCGCCAAAGCTGGGACAAAGCATCAACAATGAGGTGGTGAACATCAAAAGTCCAACAAATCTGAGTTTCACCCTCAAAAATGGGAGGGTTAACCATCCAAAATAGGGTGTTAACATGTGTCAATGATGAAAAATCCAATGTTAACCATCAAAAATGGAGGGGGTGAACCATCAAAGAACCCCAGAGACTGTCCACCTCGCCGATGATGCGGATACCGAGACCAGGTCCAGGGAAGGGATGCCTCATAACCTGATGGACAAGCAGTGAGAGATAACCCAGAGATACCCTCTGGTAAACTAACATAACTATGGAAAATCACCATTTTAATAGAGAAATCAACTATATGAATAGGCCATGTTCAATAGCTATGTTAAATAACCAGAGGGTATGTGGATTTCTCATTCGATTTATAGTGACATCCCAGATATTTTTTTCCCATACCCATGACGGATCCGGCTGGTGCTGCTATATATGGTGCTCCATGGATCCCATCAATATACCCCCTTTATGTTAGCATTAATATACCAGCACCATGGATCCGTCATGGGATATGAGATATGTTTCAGAGATATTTCTGGTGTTTATGAAAGACTTAGCTTGACTCGGTTGACGCACAGTTGACAAAAGGAGAATGCTATAAGTTGATTAGGGGGCTATAATAAGTATGCTATTCATGGGGGTTCTAAATAAACCAACTTGTAGGGGGGCCTCATCTTGCATGAAAAGATGGGGAGGTCCAGTGTCGATGTTCAAAATTGTCCCCAACAAAACCTTTAAACAAATATGATCTGCATTCATGCAAGGTGGTGCCCCATAGTTAGCTAAGTTGGTTTATAACTCCAATAACTATGGTTTATGGTAGATATATCTATAGTTAATGGGGTGTATAAAACAACTTATAACTGGGGGGGCACCACCTTGTGATGGATTTGAACAAAACTGTGTGACTTTTAGAGTTGTTTACTGGAGGCGATAAGAGTTTGTTTCGACATTTCACGCCTGGAAAATGGTGGACTTACCATCAAACATGGGCCCTTTCACCATCAACAAATGTGAACACGTACTGATTTCAGCAGGACAAAAACCATGATTTAAAGCCAGATATCATGAAAATGGGTGTGTCTGAACATTGGGTATACAGTATCCCATTTTCCAATGAACATTTCAGAGGGAAAACGGGAAAATGAGGTTCGAAACCACTGGATATTTGGGTGACGTGTTCAAAGCCAGGAACATATAGGAACAATATATTCTATATTCAATAAATGTATATAGATCCTATAATCTATGTGCCTTCGTTGTTAACTAGATTATGTTGAATTTCTGTGTTTTTAAAAAGTCCAGTTTTCAAATGCGATTCAACTGGGAAGTACTCCATACTGCCAGATCTGGAATGAGTTGGGCGAAAAGGACCTCATTTTCACTGGATCCATGACATAATGACTGGGAAAGTAACTATATATATATATGTGAATATGTGAATACATATATATATATATATATATACATATGTATATATATATATATCATTACCATTGGTTAATTGGTGTTCATATATGTTTCTTGGCACCCTTTCGGTGCCAATGGAATTTTTATCCCTCTGCCACCAGGTTTTTTTGTTGGGTGCCGCACGGATGTCACTGGAAGTCCAAGCTCATTTCCTGGAAGGCCGAGCGAGTTGAAACCCTATGGGAAAATGGTGGTTTTATGGGAAAATCATAGGAAAACCATAGGAAAATGGTGGTTATACCCTCTGGTAAACATACACAAAACTATGGAAAATCACCATTTTTAATGGGACAACTCACTATTTCTATGGCCATTTTCAATAGCTATGTTTGTTTACCAGAGGGTACCTATGTATAAACATATGGATGTAAGGTTTCTATCTATAGTTAATATTGATTGTCCTTGTTTATCCCATCTCTATGGTCTCTTTGTTTCATATCCAGATAATTCCATATGGTCCAATTTAAGAAATGCTTCAAATACGTAGGTTGGGATGGCCCGTCAGGATACCGGCTGATGGGTCTATTTCATTCAGCAAAAGGAGAAAGCATCGAATGTGAATATGATAAGACTTTCAGGGGATATTTGCATTAGTAACATATGGAGGTTTCCTAAGTCATAGGGGGTACCCCCAAATTATCCAAGTCATTATGCACCAAACTATATAACTATAGTATTGAAACACACCATGGTGACTTGTGGATCCCCATGAGTTAAGAAACACGCATCTGGAGGTTTTCTAAAATGGGGGTACCCCATTTATCATCCATTTTAGTCGACTTGTCCATTCTAGACCATCCACTTTGGGAGGTCCTCCATGACTTAAGAAACCCCAAGATGGGGAAAAACATTCAATCAATATTGGGATGGGTCAACAGCTATTGATCCATAGCCATATACCCTTTAGCAAACTCACATAGCTATCGAACATCACCATGTTTTAGTAGCTAAACCATTTATGTGAGTTTATAATGGGCCATAATCCATTTAATAATTTAATAGCTACAATGTGGGGCCCCCAAGATAGCGAAGTTGGTTTATAACTCCAATAACTATGGTTTATGGTACTTATAACTATAGTATTCATGGGGTTTATAAACCAACTAACATCACTGGGGGGCCCCACATTGTATATATATATATATAGGCACATTAATTTTAGATAAACTATAGTTCCAAACCACCAACCAGTGGATTCATATGGACCAATGGTGGTTTATTATGGCCATTGAATGGCTACTCCATAGCCATGTTCGCTGGAGGCTCGTCGACACGAGCTCGCCTGGTCTGGTCTAAGCTTCAGACCCAATGCTCGGACCTCGTCCTTGAAGAGTAGTCTGGCGCGACGTGAGTCCATGGACTGGTCAGGGTTAGTTCACCACATAAATCAACTTCAAATCCACTAGACTTAAGAACTGATGAGTGAGGTTATAGCATGTTATAACATGTGAAAACCCGTTATAACATCGGTATAACATGTTAAATCACCCAATTTATGGGATTCCATAGGGGGGGCCACCAGTTACCGTTTTTTTGGGGGGGGACCTCCAAATACCAACACTTCGTTGGATCCTCCAACAGCCCTGGTGGATGACGGAGGGAAAATTGAACCAACACTGCACAGGCCAGCCATTGGTGATTTTCGAGGGTGTCTGTTACTGGTCAATTAATGGGATATGGGATATATAATTCATGGGATTTATATATATATATTGACTTAGCCACCATTCATAAATTTGCAAATTCTGAGTTTCTGCTCTGTTGATTTCTTTTTGGGGTAATGTCCGTGCACTCAATGTCACAAACCTATATAGTATTAACATTTATTAACCTATCATGTGTGGATTATTCTTGCCACCCGTTCATGGTCAGCCATTGGGAGTTATGAATTTGGGTGTACCATATACTACATCAAAGATTTAAGAGATTCCCAAACATAAATTTAATGATTTTACTACTATATCACACGAGTTTGTACTCATAGTGGCCACTGGCTTGCCCAAGGATTCACTTCATTGATTCAAACAAACCAAAATCATCCGTCTGCCATCTGACAAAAGGACTTTGTTAGTTTGTGGATGTTCCCAATAAACAAAACCCTTAACATAAATCAGAAAGCTTGCCTGAATTATAAAGCCTAGCCATACTAGTTGATCATCAACTTCGCTGACGAACTGGATTTCACCTGACCCGTGGGGACCCGTTTGGGTCTGCAGCCTACCCTCCGGTCATCAAATGTGGCTTGCTAGAAAATCCAGCAGCAAAAGTTCGATGATTGTCACATTACCCTCTGGTAATTTAACGTAGCTATGGAAAATCACCATTTTTGATGGGAAAATCCACTATAAATGGCCATTTTCGATAGCTATGTTAAATTACCAGAGGGTAAGACATCATTGCTTTCGTGGATTTTCTCCAATCGATGATAAACCTAGCATTACATCCGATGGTATGTCCATGTATGTATATTATATCCTCATTGGCTGTCCATAGGCTATTTATAGGATTACCTCACTATTACCATTATATTCCCATCATATTACCATCACATTGCCAAATATTAATATAGGCTATCATATTTCATTGGTTTAAGGGAACATCTAAAGGAAATCATTGTTTTAATTACTAAATATGGGGGGTTCCGGTTCCAAGTTTCCCTTAAACCCATCCTTACCACAGGCTATCCCTTCACCGGCTGCGATACCTCAGGGGCTCAATAACCTCCATCTTCATTCTGTCAGGGAGGCCACCAACCTGACAAGCCACAACTTTGGTGCATAGGAAACCTATGGATTTCGACATGAAAGAGAGCTATGGCTATTAAAGTATAATATATTATGTATATCTAATATAATATGATATGATATAATATAATATCATATATTATATGTGTATATGGCGAAAACAAACATAAATGAGTATGGTTAATTCTATGAATAACCACGAGCCCTACATTGGAATCTCGGTGCTATTGGTCGGAGACACTGAGCAGACTGAGCATGGAGAGTTCCGGGGCCATTGAAAAAATTGCCCCAGGAGGAATAGGTGTCCCCTCATTTTCATCATAATCATAACAAATAGCATGGAAGATGGTGGGAAGATCGTGGGAGACCTGATAGCATGGACATTTGATCACAAATACCCTCTGGTAATGACTAACATAGCTATTGAAAATTGCCATTTATAGTGGATTTACCCATCAAAAATGGTGATTTTCCATAGCTATGTTAGTTTACCAGAGGGTAATCATAATAATAATCATCCTGAAAGTCATCAGTCCAATTCGGGTCTTGGTCTGACAATTGTACCCAAAATTCCCATGGTTTCAAACATCACGTTCCCTTTTTTCATGTGTCATTTCATTGGGTAAGTCCCATAATTTTGGCCGGTTGAAGCAACATGTTTGATTCTTGGAACCTAACAGAAAAAAACATGTGCAGGGAATATGGATACCCATAGCTGTATGGGGATAATGATTGACAAATGATGGTTGGTTGATGATGAGTTCCCTTCACCGTTCCCTCCCACTAGATAGTACTCATCATCAACCAACCATCATTTGTCAATCTTTCTCCCCATAGTTTTCATAGTTGAAAAATACATTAAAACCCATTGACACCCCATGAAATCCACATTACCCTCTGGTTATTTAACATAGCCATGGTATAGATGGCCCTAATCGAAATAGATGGTTTACCGTTCTTAATCGCATGGTGGATCTTTCCAGTTCGCTAACTGTTAGTCATAACCAGGCCGGGTAAATCCCAATTAAAACCCATTAAATCACCATTTATAGTTGATTTTCCCATGAAAAACGATGGTTTTTCCCCTCTAAACCCATTAAAACCCCATGAAAACCCGATTCAAAGCCGTTGAAAAGCCGTTGACCCATCGCCACAGAAGCCGCCGCCAAGCGGCGTTGTGGTGAGTCTTGATGACGCTGGATGGTCCTGAGGTGCAATGACTAACACTTTGCGAACTTGAAAATGGCCCTTAGAAATCGTTGAAATCGTTGATTTCTCTACTAAAAATGGTGGATCTGTGGTGATTTTCCATTGTTTTTTTCTATGTTTACCATTAAAAATGGTGGATCTGTCCATAGTTTTCCCATTAAACATGGTGTTTTTCCATGTTTTTTTTCCCATGGTTCCCATGGTTTTCCCTTGCCCAGGCCGCCCTTGATGCCCGTCACCTTTATAGGAGGTGGACTCGATGACATCTGGGTACAGCGTTCCCTGCAGTAACAAGCACCTGGAGAGCTCCGCAGAACGCCAAATCCGCCCCCGTTGATGTTGGAGTGATTAATATGGAGTACTGTATGTATATATATATATCACATTAATCACTATAATTATATATTATCTATAGTGATATGAATTATATATCACATATATTTTAGATAAACTATAGTTCCATTTTATGTGAGTTTATAATGGGCCATAATCCATTTAATCATTTAATAGCTACAATGTGGGGCCCCCAAGATAGCTAAGTTGGTGAACATAACTCCAATAACTATGGTTTATGGTACTTATAACTATAGTTAATGGGGTTTATAAACCAACTTAATTTTAGATAAACTATAGTTCCAAACCACCAAGCAGTGGATTCATATGGACCAATGGTGGTTTAGCGGAGATATAATCTAGATGGTTTAACTTACTCTTTGGTTATTCAACATAGCTAAGCCCCATTTAGTTCGACGATAAACATGATGATTTACCTACTAAAAATTGTGTTTTTCCATAACTATGTTAAATTGCCAGAGGGTACAAAGTAGGGCCTCCAAACTAAATCGCTAAGTTAGTGAACATAACTCCAATTTCACTATGATTTATGATGCTTCTAACTATAGCTAATGAGATCTAATGAGGTTTATAAACCAACAAACAAAACTGGGGGCCACATTGTACAAGGTGGTGCCGCGAAACGTGATGCCTATGTTGGTTCATATTACCCCCCCATGAAAACTAGTACGATATAACTATACCATGGTAAACACAACAGTCATTGGAACTTGTGTTTAACAACTTAGCTAACTTAAATCAATTATTATCATCTATCATTTATTATCAACTATAAATCATCATTTTTGTTGGATGAATTCCCATCTTTACTCTGGCGCGGAAGCCGCACTTGGCACTGCTCCACGGCTTTTTCGCACCTCTCGTGCGGCAAGCCCATTTCAGAGACGGCCTTTTCAAAGGCCTCCACGAACAACCTGAGCAACTGCCACGGCCACGTAAGGTGAGGCGTATGGTGAATGGATGATGGATGGGAACTAATTATATATAATTTAATGACATTCCCTTGGAAAGGTCAATAGGTCAATATATTTACGTTTTTAAATCAACAGAAGTTCACCAGTGGTGAATATCAACATATTTGGTTGACTATATTATATATATAATATTCTGAATTGCGCTTATTGGATCTTATTGGCATTTCATATAGTGGACTCTTCATGGTTGTGGCTTGCAAAGGGCACAACACAGTTTGGTTGCGAAATGGCAATGGGCTATTTGTCGATGCTTCTGTTGGCTGGACAATGGGTGACTTTCTGACTTCTCTAGAAATCACTAAGCCGTACAAGGAATACAATGCCAGTCCAAACATTCATGGATGATCGTATGTGACACAGGTTTTCTGACATCCACAAAAAACAAAATGAAAAAAAGTGGGCGTGGAAATGTGACATTTTCTGACATCCAAAGTTGGAGTCCGGAAACAATCTATATCAATTCATCTCAAAAATAATATCCAAATATATATGTATATCATATATATTATATCCCCAATTGATTGTGGAAGGTCTCATGCAGTTCAGCCCTTCCCGCCTTCCGATGATCTTTCGTTTCTTCTCGGGCTCTTCCACGCCAGCCTCAGGACGGAGGACAGTCCTAAAGTCATGCCCGCTGATTCCGCCGACACGATGCATGATGGTCAAATGATCAGTAAACCAAGAGTTGACATCAGTTTGATGGATATCTGGTTGGTGGTTTTATAAACTATCATCAATCATCCAATCCCCCTATGCAATATTTTCCACAACCTCCAAACGGTCCCGAATATTATGTGGTATCATTATAAAACCATTTGAGGCTTACAAAAAAAAAGTTACAGACTTCAAAAACCATATGTGCCATGGTCCAAAGATGGCTGGTTGGTGGTTTTAACCATCTTGAAAAATATGAGTTCGTCAATGGGAAGGATGACATCCCATATATGAAATGGAAAATAAACAATGTGTGAAACCACCAACCAGTATATATATAAACGGAATGAAACGGATATTTGTTTACAAGTGATGTCAAGATGTTTCAATCCGTTACTTTATCCACAACATGTTGGTTGATATCAGCATCGATGAAGAAAGGGGGATGAATGATGAAAGTCCCAGATCTAAGTCAGCAGGATGTCGTGTGGCTCACCCTCTTCCCCATTGAAATGTAGGAACCATTGGGAAACTTTGGATGCTTCGTTGAACCTAAAGAGAATCAAAGTAAACCATGGCGGGTTTATACTGACTGCTTTAATCTCCTCTGGAAATATGATTTTGATTCACAGCAGGCGTGAAAAGCAGTTCGATTCTCCACTTGGTCCGATGTTCCTCATGTCAGATATAGCGAAAATGAGTAGCTGGTTGGTGGTGCAATAACCATCTTGAAAAATGATGGAGTTCGTCAATGGGAAGGATGACATCCCATATATGAAATGGAAAATTCAACATGTTCCAAACCACCAACCAGGTAGGATCAAGAAAAACAATACAGCGGTAGTATGACAAGCACCTGAAGTTGCCACAAGTTGTATCATCAAGGCTTCCAGTGACGTTTGTTTCCGTGGTTTATTGGCATATATTGGCATCACTAGCGGCGGTCAAAAACCCTCATGTCATCCAAAGTTGATGGATCACTTAACAATCCACAATGAATTGAGTAGGTTAACAACACCCAAAAAGCTAACCAATCAACCATCAACCATCCTGATGGTCAAATCATCATTACATCAACAGTTAAAATCACTTGTGATATAAATATAAATGGATAATTCTAAATGAATCAATTTCATGGATATGGGTCTGAAAGTGGTGTATTTAGCAGGGAATATCATTTTCAAATTTTCGGGAAAATCATAAATAATATTCCAATTTTAGATACCCTATTTTCAATCAAACCCATATGGAAGTGTCCTTAAATGGGGATACCCCAATAGCTGGATGGTTTACAAAATAGAAAATCCTAATCTAAAATGTATGATTTAGGGAAGCCACCATGACTTAGGAAACCCCCATACAGGAAAAACACAGGGAATTATATGGGATATATCCACCATTTTGACATCCATATAAACCATCCATATCATAGATATACTATAGATATACTATAGATATACTATAGATATGCTATAGATATACTATAGATATGCTATAGATATACTATAGATATGCTATAGATATGCTATAGATATCTATCCACATCCATATAGATACTATACTATAGATACTATGTCATCCCTGCCTTACCACGGCACGTGGAGACCGTGGAGACCCTCCAGGCCGGGCCCTCGGACCAACTCCTTGTAGAAATCGCCGCTGGCATCCAGAACCTGCAAGGACCGAAACACCCCGAAGCAGTGACACATCCTAATTTTCATTGTAAAAATATAAAAATTGCTTAGAAATCAGTATTTTGTATATATATATATATAAATATAAATCCATGATATTCAGAATAATAAATATCCACATCCTATTTGTTACATATTATAAATGTGTATATATAGATATATTTAATAATAATGATAAACACTGATAATGATGATAAATAATCTCAACAATTCACATGGCCAAGTTGGGAATGCTAGCAATCCAAGTATGCCTATATACATCATAATTTGCAATCTTTCGTGTTTAAACCTCCTTGTGTTTTTTTTTGCAACGAGTGCTTCGCAGTCATTTTCATCTAGACTCAAGATTTTTTTGGGGGGAAAATGCACAAAGCCAATGGTTTAAACCCTTTTAAGACACGAGGTGTCCATCCCTCATGTCTGACAGCCATAACCCAAATCTATGGCAGATCTGCCATAGACCTTGCGAAAACGTTCGTTCTTTCGCTGGTAAAGATTCCCACTTGGCTTTGTCTGAACATGTGTGTACCCCCATAGCAGTAGCATATTATAGATATTGAAGAGGGAACATGATGATTGACCAATGAATTTAGGGCTACCCAATCCCATCGGTCCCAGGCAACCATAATGTCCACGAGTTAACCATATGATTTAACCAACCATTCTTCATTGGTTAATATTCTCTATGCTGGATGCTAAAATCACCAGAAATCATCCAACAAAACCGCTAAATCCCTACTTTTTTTTTTACATTTTCAAGACACATTCAAACCATCATTTTTAACGCTTCTATGTCACTCTATGTTCTCTGCTAAAATCACCAGTTAAATCAACAAAATAAGCTAAGCCGCCTTGAGCTTCATACCAGGGATGTGTTTCTCCAAGCGCTCCTTCACAATCTTGGCCTCGAAAAAAGGGTGATGATACTCGTGGGATTCAACGCAAATTTTCGGATGTTTCATGGGAAACATATTGGATCTATTTAATGTTTAAAACAAAAATGGGATACTTCATTGACAATTTTCATAGATACTTCATAGATACTTCATTGTGAAATTTGATGATGTTCATTTCATAGTTTCATATATACACATCGAATACTTCACACATATGGAGTATCATTAATATACACATTCATGATAGTTTACATTATATCAGAATGGGAGTGATGGTATATATCACACTATATGATATTCTGGTGAGTGATGGTATACATTATTATACATTATACCATAGTATCATTAATATACTCATTCACATGTGATTTCATATCATATACCCTCTGGTAATTTAACATAACTATGGAAAATCACCATTTTCAATGGGAAAATCCACTATAAATGGCCATTTTCAATAGCTATGTTAGTTTACCAGAGGGTATACCTTCACTCACCAGAAATCATGGCAAAAACTCGTGACACGCCGTTTTGGGTCGTCGGTCGGGGTCTCCGCCGGCTCCGCCACTTGGCCACTTGGCCACTTGGCCACTTGGCCCGGCGGGCCCTTTTTTGGGGGTGCCATTTTCAATACCTCAAAGGCTTTGGGATATGATAAGTTTGATAGGCACATATTAAATGTATTTTTTGGTGATTGGCTCTATCATTGAATGCATATATATATGTATATTATATATATATATATATATATCATATATATATATATATATTATTATAATAGTAAAACTTTCACGAAAGGATGATATTATATATACATAATTGACAACTGATTGTCTGATACTTCTTTGAGAATGTCCATCTCTGTAGCATCGGATATACTGAGATTAGGCCGATATGAGATGGGGGGAAAACAGCAACTGAAGCCGTAAAGATTGAGATTTAGAGTACCCTCTGGTAAACATACAAAAAGCTATTGAAAATGGTGATTGAGTTCGTGGATTTTCTCCATTGAAAATGGTGGTTTTCCATAGTTATGTTAGTTTACCAGAGGGTAACCAGCAACATATCCGGATCTCACCCAATGGACACTGGATACCTTAAAATCTGAATTGTGATAGGGAAAATGCTGGAACACCATCAAGGGATGCCCGGTCGGATATCCTAACAACCCCTACATTGGGATGGAATGTCTCACTCCTCTGACTCCAACTCATGGATAATCTAGCTTACCTTTTCAACAAGTTACATATCATGTATACACATATATATATATTTGCATGTACTGTCTATACCTATATATATATATTATGTATATTTGGGACGAAGAATCGTTAGTCCAAAAAATATGTGTCAACCAAACATTTTCTGTTCAAACCAGCCACAAAAAGCCGTTAATTCGTCCTCTGCCATGCCTCATCTTTGCGAAGCAGTCCAGTGTCCACCATAAAGGGTCGAAAGCGATCTCCTGCGGATTCCGAGGGGGGCGGCTTCCCATCGGGTTGAAAATATGCTTAACTAACCAAGGTTAATACCAATGTGGGGAAAACAACATCGCTAAGTTGGTAAACATAACTCCAATAAAAAATGGTTTATGATGATAACTTATAGCCATAGTTGATGGGGTTTATAAATAAACTTCTCACTGGGGGGGGCACATTGAACCGATGTGGGGAATACAACTGCGCCAAACATCGGGAACATCACAGTAATGTGATTGAACAATTAAACAAATACTAAGTGTTGGGACTCTGACAGGCATGGCTTGAAGATATGGTAGATGTCAACCCTACACATTTAGCCATTTTTCTTGGGGTCGATAGTTTTGCGTTGGGTGAATGTTCTAGTATATATATATAATACATATATATATACTGTATATATATATATATTATGATTCTATATATGACAATGTACTAATATGTAATAGTATTACACTCATTGACAATCAGTGTAATGTATCCTACAATCTATACATGTGTATACCCCCAGTAAACTGACATCGCTATGGAATGGACCATTTATAAATTATGTTCCTATTAACATTGTGAATTTGCATAGCTATGTGTGTTCACCAGAAGGTCTATCCATTATTATCCATTACATTATTATCCCATTACTGTCGACTTATTATCCATATTATACACCATAGTAAATCAAATCCTATTGAGCCTTAATAAGACCTTTTAAACATATTAACCATGGAGCTTACCCTGTCTTTTGTAACATATCGTCATGGACACCAAATCGAAATCAATCTCCGGCCACTGGGACACCGTGCCAATCGCTTTGTGCACCAATGCCTGGTGGAGAACTGAGCGCCGAATCAAACCAAGGTAGGGCCACCCAGTGACATGTGGGGATGGGTCAAAACCCTGGTACCTAGTGAACCCCAAAATAGCTGGGATTTATGGATGTGAATAACCCATGTATCTATAGGTATTGACCCATACCCATGTTGATTTACCCTCTGGGTATTTAACATAGCCATGGTATAGATGGCCCATTTATAGATGATTTTCCCAGCTAGAAACCTCCATTTATTTTGGGGATTTTCCATGGCTATGTTAAATAACCAGATGGTAAAGCTTATGGACAAATATGGACTATCGCATCATAAACCATGGTGAAATTGGAGTTATGTTCATCAACTTACAGTAGCTGGGCCATCGTGGGCCCCATTCTATGGGCCCAACTGGTGATTTCAGCCACTATTTAACCATGGTTTCTGGGGTCTTGCATGTTGCACAAATATACCACAATGGTGAGGCCCTCCAGTTATTTTTCTTGCTTTTTAAACCCCATAAATAGATATAACATGATATGAATAGTACACTTATATCCCCCAATCAATCCCAAAAAAGTATATGTATATATATATACATAATAGTTATATCATCCCCCTAATCAATCCCAATCAACCATCGAATTCACTGGAACCGAAATCACCACGTGAATCAACTTGGCGAGAAATCCTCAGGGAGAGCTGGGAAAACATCGTACCAAACCTTGATGGATCATAGCCCCAGAATGTACTGGCCATGTCAGGTTCCGATTCATTGGAGGTACCGATTCCATATATAAGTTTTATGTAAGGCCTAAATTTCAGGGAATATCCCCCCAAAATATAGCCTTATGTATATATATATATATATATACATGGTACTTCTAAATTTAGTATCCTGGAATGACCATCAGAATGTAAAGGCCACCCATCCACCCATGGCTATACCATCGCCCGCGTTGAGTCAAGGCCAAGGCGCGGCAGCGACGCTGGAGTCAACACCTCCGCTCACGGCACCCACCACATATTTGTCCTGACTTCAGGCGGCGCAAACGACGGCCGTTTGTTGGGAAACACCATGGATTGCTGGTTGGTGGTTGAGCCACCTAGCCCTCTGAAAAATGATGGAGTGAGTTCGTCAGTTGGGATGATGACATTCCCAATATAATGGAAACATTAAAAAATGTTTCAAACCACCAATCAGAAAGTGATTCTTGGTCTCAAAAATGGTGAATAATTGGGATTGGCTCGCAAATCAATCGTTTCTTAATGGAAATCCATGGATCAATGGATTGGCTCACGGATCTTCCTATGGGACTACCTATGGGAAACCATGGATTTCTACGATGATTTCTATCCAGGGGCTTCCGGTTTCGATATTCCCATCATCCCGCCAAAGAAGGGTATGTCGAAAATAGTGGATGCCCCCAAACCATCTGGATAAATGGTAACAATTAATTCACAAAGCTGCAATAAAGGCCTTATTATCCTTATTTGCATTTATTTGGGATGTATTCCCTTACATTCACCATCATTATTATGGTGACGAAGACACGAGGTCGCTGTAATTCATCGATGGAAAAACGGATTCGGAAATTCATGTTGATTTCATGGTCTTCACAGTCCGTTTTGATGGCTTAAACATCCAAACATGCCACAACAAGCGGCAAGTGCCCCGTGTTGATCTAGCCGCTAGGCGGTGTGCCTGGTAGATCGTTTCAACCCCGTTTAGAAAAGTGATGTACCCTCTGGTAAACTAACATAACTAAGGACAATCACCACTTTAATAGCTATGCTAGTCATTACCAGAGGGTACTATTCCCGGAAAGAAAACACATTTTATCAGCTATCAGCCAAAGGACCATGGATAAATTAAGACCCTAATGCTTTGGTGAAACCCACAAGATAGCTGGTACATGAATGTTCATCCCCTTTTTGTTTGTGATATGACCCGGTAAATAACAGTTTGCTATTGAACATGGTCCATTCATAATTGACTGTCCATGAGTTTCCTATATTGACAGTGGTGATTTCCCATAGTTATGTTCGTTTACCAGAGGGTTTTTTGGCTGGTGGGTGGTTTCAACCATCTTGAACAATATTAGTCACTGGGAAGGATTGTCCCATATATTATGGAACATGAAAAATGTTTGAAACCACCAACCAGAGAGGGTTTTATGGTGTTTGACCAAAAAACTCTAAAATCTTCCTACATCGGTACCACTCCCACGTCAACCACCCGTTGCCAAAACAAAAAATCGGCACCGAACTCGTCTCCGCTTTCGTCCTCCAATTTGTTCATGATGATATCCTCAGCAAGTCATTGGCCTTCGCCGTGGTGAAATCTCCATCAGGCATCACTCTCCAGCAATCTCAGGGAGGTTTAAGGCTACCCTCCCCTCATGATACTCCCCCAACAGGCGGTTCAGTTGATAAGCCCTGGTCTATGGTGGTTAAGCCTCTTCACGAATTTTGAAGTAGCCTTAGATTTCCATCACACAAGCCACATCCCTTGCTGAGGAGCTGGCAATTTGCTTCTGGCAGAAGTCATGCATGTTCCACTCACCCTTGCCTCAGATCATGGCTTGGGTATCCTTCATCAACACCGGCTAAAGTAGAGAATAGTTACCCGGCCTGGTAAACGTTAACAAAAAACTATGGAAAATCATCATTTTTCATGGGAAAACTCACTATTTAACGACTGGGCCATTTTCAATAGCCAGAGCCGATGATCATCCTCTATTTGGAGGTTTCGAATGGGTTTTGGTACCCCAAATCATCCAAGATTGACAGGACCATTTCAGTATTGAAACTGGTAAACTGGGGTACCCACGTGACTAAGGAAACCTCCAATATGATATCTATTATATCCATTATCAACAATTGTCAAACAATAATTAACTATGATCAAGCATAATTAACCATTATTATTCCCATTGTCACTGTCACCATTTATTAACCAATACTGATTGGTGGTATACCTACCCATCTGAAAAATATGAAAGTCAGTTGGGATGATTATTCCCAATATATGGAAAGTCATAAAAATCAAGTTCCAAACCACCAACCAGATTATTATGGACCAATGGTGGTTTAGTGGAGATATAATCTGGATGGTTTAACTTACCCTTTGGTTATTTAACATAGCTAAGCCCCATTTATTAACCATCATGAACCACTATTATAAATTATAACCATGACTAACCTTGACTAACCATGACTAACCATGACTAACCATTATTAACCATTATTATTATGACCATGATTTGGAGACCCCTTTGGGTCGCCAACTTCACCGCATCCGCCTCTGGGGCCTCTGGGACCTCTGGGGCCTCTGGGCATCACGACAGCCTACCACCTTCAGCACGAAGTTCTTGATCATGGTGGCTCCACTGGGCGTGTGGGTCACCTGAAAAGTTACGCAACAACGCCACATCCATGGCAGGGATGAAATTGGAATTGATATGGCATGGTCCATATATGGTCCAAATAATAATAATATTAATAATATATATATATATACATATACATATGTATATGATAGTTATGGATATTTGGATATAGTTGGTATATGTCATATGTGTATCATTGTGTATATGTATCACTAGTTGTTTTACTAGTTATTTTGTTTTTTTTACCTACATCTGCTCAACAAAATGACCCATTCCCCAAACTTTATGGGGCCAAATCCTTTGCGCCCTTTCCATGGCTGTACACATGGGTTTCAATTGGTTTTAATGGCTTTTAATGGATTATATACTGGCTTTTCATGGGTTTCAATGGCTTTTAACGGCTTTTAATGGCTTTAACTGTTTAACCATGATAACTATAGGAATAATGATTGATAAATGATGGTTAGTTGATGATGAGAGTACTATCCAGTGGTTATGCAGAAGCAGTTTGGGAGCTACGGGTATTCCCACATATTCTCACATATTAACCACCCAAAAATGGAAAGCCCTGCGGAGCTATACGGATAGACTTTCCGAACATAAGAAAAGAGCACACCATGGTGTTTTTTGCCATGGTTTTTACCGTTTTTTCTCCAAATCACCAGGATTTCCATCGGCTTTCCATGGGTTTCCACATCTCATGGAACTCCACTGCAGCTCGGCACCTCTGGATGAAACTGCACACCATAGATGTGACGTGCCTGCGGCTGCTACGGTCACAGTCATGGGCCGATCGTAGCTGATCCAGATGTCATGTCGATACATGGCATTTTGATCCTTTTTGATACACAAAGCCAGATGCTCCATGTATGGAATATTTACCTACATTTGACATTTGAGCCATTTTTTGGGTAAATGTAGGCAAATATATTACATACATGGAGTATCTGGGAAATGTCAATGAAACTTGACCCGAACCCAATCTGAATTTGCTTGAAAAATAGAGTACTGGAAGTGTCTCTGTCATATTTGATCATCATTTTCCCCATGCACATTTTTTTTTCACCGCTGTTGACCGTTTTTTGATGACTATAGATATAATATATTATAAATGATTATAATATAGATCCCAACTTTGTAGCATTTCTTTGTGGCTTAACTTGCCATTCTTCAGACCTCCATTTCCTCGTGGTTTGGTGCTCTATGGCGCTCTCCCGTCCTGATCTTCCACGGCGGCAAATTCGGTGTTGGAGGTGTAAGCAATTGAAGTGAAACCAGGAGGCAGCTGTGTGACCTGGACAGCAACTGACTTGGCAACTGGGGAGATGTCATAGGATTCTGCATATATGGATGGGATATGGATAGGCTATACGGCTATACTATATGGAATATGATAGGTGTTTTTTTCATGGTGATTTAATGGGATATGGATTTAGGTTTTTCGAGTTTTGTTTCTGAATGGAAGTTGTTTCTTATTCTTTAATTGTCAAAAGAGACGAGCAATTTCTTGTGACTCATCAAAGACAATGAAAATCATCTTTGGGAACAAACATGCAATTCTCACATTCCGCCGGGCTGCAAGACATCTCGATAACTTGTAAGATCTTGTAATACTTCCCAAATCTGAAATATGAACAATTCATCTGGTTGGTGGTATACCTACCCCTCCGAAAAATATGAGTTCGTCAATTGGGATGATGATCCTTCCCAACTGAATGGAAAGTCATAAAAAAAGCCATGGTTCCAAAGCACCCAGCAGATATTATAGTGGATTTGCCCATTAAAAATGGTGATTTTCCATATACCAACCAACCAACCAGTCATGCTAAGATTTACCCCAAAAAACATCATCAAAGCTCGCCTTGAGGTCACCGAATGTTCGCCATGAACCGGCACGAACCATAACCAAACACGATCAACTGTCATCATTCACCACCATTAACCACCATGTACTACTGTTACCCTCTGGTAATGGGATTTTAATGGGATTTACCCTCTGGTAATTCACCATAGCTATTGAACATGACCATGGAAATAGTGGATTTACCCATTGAAAATGGTGAATCTTGCCATAGTTTTTTGTAAGCGTTTACCGGAGGGTAACCACCATTAACCACCGTTGACCACCGTTGCTCAGCATGGATCACCATTGATCACTTCTCCCTGCCTTGTCGCCGTGGCTCATCCAGACCGGGACTTTCTCTGTGCTGATGCCCTCACAGAAACTTGGCACATTCTCAAGATCTGTGCCCGGCCTGGTAAACGTTTACATAGCTATGGAAAATATGGAAAGATCCACCATGCTATTAATGGGTAAATCAATTGTAAATCATCATTTTCAACAGGATTGTAAACGTTTACCAAAGGGTACCATAGATAGCCATAGATAGCATCAAGTTACAGTTGACTACATGTTACATGGAGCTGTCCTAAGTCATACGGGGACCCCCCCCTAAAAAAAAAAAAGTTATGTCAATGGCCATTTCAGGAACCTAAATTGGAGGTACCAACCCTATATAAGGCCTAAATTTCAGGGAATATCCCAGCAAAATATGGCCTGACAAATGGTACTAACGTACCTCCATTTTAGGATCCTGAAATTCCCTTTGACTCTGGTGATGACTAACAGTTTGCCCATTTATAGATGATTTTCCCAGCTAGAAACCTCCATTTATTTTGGGGATTTTCCATGGCTATGTTAGTCATAACCAGATGGTATATCCATATGGATGACCATTTGGGTTTGTCTGAAAATAGGGTATATTCCCAATGAAATAGCCATTTGATAGGGATAATGATCAGCAAAACCATTGGCTTTAGGGGTACACGACATTTTCAGACACACCCATTTTACGAAAATAGCCATGGTGACTTGGGATTCCCGCCTCAAAGATGGGACTGCGGCCCTTGATCCTCTTGGATCCGTCAGCACTCAGATGTGCCACATCTTCCCTGGATCGGATCGCTGCGGGTTTTTTCGACGCTTTTTAAAGGGCTACCCGGCCTGGGAAACGTTTACATAAACTATGGAAAATCATGGAAAGATCCACCATTTTTAATGGGAAAATCAACTATTTCGACTGGGCCATGTTCAAGTTCGCAAACTGTTAGTTTACCAGAGGCTAGTTTCCACCACCAAAAACTGCGGCTGTCCGATGTACTGTTCTCATCATGAAGTAATTGCAGGAAATGGATGGAAATGGTGGCTGAGTGTGACCGGTCCATTTTTGGTGGGGAACAAGGCCAGGGGCCAGGGGTCTACACGAGAGTAGTCTGATTGCAAGATGACTGAAGAAGATTACTCTATATAGTCAATGAAACAGGTATGAAACAGGTATAGTAGTACCCCCCAAAAAAATGTAGACTTCCGTGAAAAAATCTCACTGAAATAACGGAAATGTTCTATGCAGTTGGTATACCAAAAAAACAGTGGGATGAGGATCCCGAGTGACTGAACATCCGCTAAGTCGAGAATTCTTGGTGCTCATGGAGATACATGTTTCATCATTTTTCCCCATGGAGAATATCATATTAATATATTATAGGTGGTTTGTAATGAGTTCGATATATCCAACATGCTGCCAACTGCTATTGGAGTCATAAGCCAACTTAGCTAACGAACTGGGCCACCACCTTGTAGGTCTGAGCCCTCACCCATATAACCAGCATGTGGCTCCCAAGTGTCAGGATCGTCTCTGCTGCTGTTGAATGCTTTGCCTGAAAATGGGGTGCCCAGAAATACAATATGTTTCATCAACATTGTCCTCATTCCCAACATGTTTCAAGATCATCAAAATCATACTCCCACCGCCCCATATCATATTAAACATCCCTATGGCCCTATGGCCCCATCAGGTGAAGTGGAGTTTCATCCTCTTAACGAATCCACCATGCTTTGTTGGTGAAGGCTTCCTGGCGAACCCTGCCTGATGAGCAAGTCGGCATGGCCAAACTCGCGCTTGACACCTGGCTCCACCTGTTTTTACCAACAGCTGGATGGATCAAAATCCAGAACTGGCTGGATGATGATTTAGAGGCACCCCGACATGACAACTAGGAAAGCTCCATGTTTTTTTTCCATGTTTTTTTTCATATGGAAAGATAGTTGGGGTTCAACAGGTGAAGCAACTCTGCCATGTTTCAGGACATCTTCTTGGATCGATTTTGGATGATATTTGCTATATCTTGCTATGGAGACCTTCTATATAGAGCATCTGTAGATTGGGTATACCTCCATGTTAGAGGCACCTGAATCCTGATTCTTCAGCCTTGGCTATAGACCCAAAAATAGGATGGTTTAAGGATCAAGACACTGGACCAGGAAAAATCTGTGGTCCCACAAGGTCCGAAATCGCTGAGCACTAGCCATCTTATGACTACAGTGAACCATCCGGAAAGTGACTCATGACCAGCACCCTTACTCGGCGCCATTTTTCTGTCACCTACCCCGAGTGTGATACCTGCCTTGCCACCGAGTGTGTGGCACATCTCCTGCAAAATCAGTTGTAACTGCTGAGACGCTACCAGCCATTACCAGCCCCCCTGGGTTTTTATAGCAACAATGGCCGAACACATCCAGACGCCATGCCCCACGTGCCACGTGGTGAAGTTCCACTCTATTGGATCTATTGGGTTCACATTGGGTTCACTTCCACCAAATCAGAAGACGCTTAAATGGCATGGCCGCTATGGGAGAATGGCAGCCTTCAGGCTGAGGATCTGGTGGCTCAAAACGTCTAACCCTTGGGATCTCTGTTTCTGGGGGAAAAAGTGGCATGGCAGTCCTGAAGGCCGTAGCAAATGCCAAAGACCTGTGCTCGAGCACTGCCAGGAGCTGCCAGGGGCAAAAGATGGCAAAAGCCACAAAAAACGGAGCTTGGGAATTTTTAGTGGATGGCCCTTATCTTCACATAAGTTGCTAACCCTGTTTTTCCCAAGAGGAAACAAAACCACCATTCCATGGCTGATCATCATGTTTCCAGTGAAATTGGTGATATGGCCATGGGTCCAAACCTCTTAACACCATATAACACCATATTTGGGGGGATTCATTGACAGCCATTTACCAGCCATTCTTGGGTTAGGGTGCCAGGGTCTTAACTCATACTCATATGTATGCATAAAGTCCCAATGCTTGAACAAACCCAAGCGGCAACTGTCGCGGAGGACAGTGGCCGAAGCTGGGAATCGGACTGGCAGTTTCTTCTCATCGATGTAGTTCCAGATCTGGGGAGTGTCGCAAACAGGTGGCTCCAAAGATAAAGTGTTTACCAACTAGACCAGCTCATAATGAGAACCATCCCAACTATACCAACTACACCATCTCATTATACTTCTCTCCCACTCAAAAATGGTGAAACAAAAACTCTCTCCACAAGATCGGCCAGGTGTAAGAGATAAGGCCAGTTTGAAGGTAGTCTTTCAATGACTGCGATGGTTGTACAGAACAGATTGCATGCACCACCTCGTCAAATATGTAATGTGTTGTGGATCATATGTACTGTATGTTCTTCCAATACTAGTACATGTGTATATATATATATCATCCTTTAGTTTGCATTACATTCTATTCCGCTACATGACATTGCATTGGTATATATATATATATATGCGTAATTATGGGTCACCATGACGAACATTTAAACTTACGGAGAGAAAAACAACACCTTCATACTTGGCAGTTGAAGAAACAGTTGTGAAACCCCGGCCCCAAACACCGCTCAAAAATCACCACGTCCCCTCAAAAAATGCGACCGAACATGCGTGGGGTGGATTCTGCGACTTGTCGTAGGATCCAACTCGAATATGTGGTTGTTAAACATCCAACGACAACTTTTACCCAGGGATGTGAACTAAAACTGCTTCAATTTTAACAGAAACATGCTGTTTTTTTTGCCGCGGAAACCAAACAGCCAGGTATCCTCTGGTTGTCTAACCTAGCAATGGAACAACTGTTGCAACCATATATATATATATATATATATATATACATAATATGTATATTATTAAGAACAATATTGTTAAACAAAAAGGGTACGGTTGTAAATGATATATCATTATTCCTATTGTTGTCAATTCCATTGACACATATTATTCCGATCAAAGGGTACTTTCCCACTTGACGATTGGAGGATAAACCCTTTGTATTGTTTCTTGCACCTCATCTCTTGTCCATCAAAAAAACAATACAATTCTTCCAGTCGCATCTTTTTGGCCAAAACTGAAAGAATTATCTGGTTGATGGCGTTAAACCCTTTCAACTTTCAAACAAATATGGTCATGTTCTCATTTTTTTGGAATTAAATAAACACATATAACACAAATTAAATTGGTTGTTGTTTGCAATCGTTGATAATCAAAAGAGCTATTTTTGTTTGCCTGTTTTGATTTTTTAAACCATTCTTCTCCATTGCTGCTAGTGTTTCACCATCATGTTCTACATGTGTTGATGCTTAAAACCAAGATCTTTCACCATTTTTTCATGGTGAAACCATACTAAACCACTATTACCCTCTGGTAAACGTTTACATAACTATGGAAAATCACCATATTTTTCATGGGAAAAATCACTATTTCTATGGTCATTTTCAATAGCTATGTTAGTCATTACCAGATGGTAAATCCCATGAAAATCCCATTAAAATCCCATTTTCAATAGCTTCAATGGAGCATTTGGGCATGCTAAACCACTATAAAATCTCTTTGAATGTCCCCTTGAACTCCCATTTTCCACCGTCCATGCTAAACCGGCGCATTGAACCGGCTCCTCCTGGCTGAGATGGGGAGCGTCCTTGTCATAGACCGAGTGGGGGCCACCACCTGGCGCGAATCTTGTGCAATGGAAATCTTTTATAATGGTTATAATATGGTTATTACTATAGTAGATCTATAGTAGATTATAATGATATATAGTAGATTTATAGATGATTTATAGATGATTTATAGATCTATAGTAGATTATAATATGGTTATTTATAGATGATTATAATATGCTAATATGGTAAATTATAAATTATAATTTTCTAGTGGCATGTTTTTTCTTTTATGATTATGATATGGTAGTTTATAATATGGTAATGGCAACTATAATTGAACTTATTATAGTGGTAATTTGATCACCAGTATTACCGCTGGCAAGATATAATCACCATATATAATGATACATTGGCAAGATAATCACAATTATAATCCTCATAATAGTTCCGTGGTAATAATGAGTATAATCCTAATAAATACTTATCATCATTGATGATGATTTACCTACTCAAAATGTTGATATGTTCTATAGCTACATTAAATTGCCAGCTCAGGGTACAAAGTGGGGCCCCGGTTTACGATAGCTAAGTTGGTGTGAACACAACTCCAAAAAAATATGGTTTAAGATGCTTATAACTATAGTATTCATGGGGTTCATAAACCAACTTACAGAACTGCCGGGGCACACATTGTAATAGTTATGTGTTAGTGGTGATTATAACTATAGTCCCAAAAAATCTGGTGAGATGGCTATAATCATTATCATTCATTTATAATCACAATAATTCATGATACCCTCTGGTGAACTAACATAGCAATGGAAAATCACCGTTTTTAATGGGAAAATCCACTATAAATGGCCATTTTCAATTGCTATGTTAGTTCACCAGAGGGTATGTCAAAATGTTGAAGCTTCCCAAAGTCATGGGGGTAGCCCCATGCATCATCCAAGGAATCCAAGTCATGGATGCCCATGACTGACGACTGAGGAATCCCGAAGCCTTTAAACATGGAAACAACACATATCATACTAGAAAATCACCACTTTTAACGGGTAAACTGTTGTAAACCATCCACACATGGGCCTTTAAACCATCCCATATGCTCCATGTATGGAATATTTACCAATGTTTGCCCTAAAAATCACCCAAATGTAGGTAAATATACCATACATGGGCCTTTAAACCATGGCAAAGAACCTTCAACTGCCCTGCGGCGGCTCAACGGCTGGGCTGTCGCACTAAGAATGATGCCATTGGGGTGAAAGCCGGTCACATCGTCCAGCTTCAGCAGGCAAGACCTGGCATCACTTACCCTCTGGTAAACTAACATAGCTATTGAACATGGCCATTTATAATGGATTTTCCCATTAAAACTTGTGATTTTCCATAGTATCATAGTTATGTTAATTTACCAGAGGATAACATGTAATGTGGGCAAACTAATAATGGCTTATACTCCCATAAACATGAAGTGATATTGGGGACGGCTTATTATTGGCTTTACAACATTGTATCCTGTGGTACTTTCACCTGGCACCACACAATTCAAAATATCCTAAGCACAAGGTCACAGTCGCTTCTACTAGTTCTATTTTCGGGATTTCTAATGGCACCTGATCAGTGTTTGTTGTTGGTACCCCAAAATTTATTGGTTGCCCACCTCAATCAACTTATTTCTGAGAAACCATTTGCAGGAAACAAATCATGTTGATATGTTTACTCTTAACATATAGTTTGAACATTAAACATCTACTCTTGATTTTTTATACAGTTCATCTCACATCCTTTAAACATATTAGGGACCGTCGGCTTCCGTCCTCCCCGGGTTTTTCCGGCGCCTCAGTTCGCAGTAGACGCCTGCCTCTCGCACGCGACGACAAATGAGATGGCTCACCTCAGACCAACTGCGGGCGAAATGATGGGTAAATGATGGGCGATAGCTGGTACCCCTCTAGATTGTTTTTTTCCCCAATCCGTTTCCCCAAAACCTGTTTTTTTTTTAAAGAAATATATAGATCATGTTTTTCCAATCTAAGGATGTACCAGGTAGTAAATATAGGTGAAAATAGTAAGCATGGGTCAAAATGGTGATTAAAAAAGGAAATTTGGCAGTTTTAAATGGGCTCCTATAAAATTCCAAGAAGTCTTAGGTTGATCATCAGTAATTCGAACTAGTTCACGGGGGTATTTTAACCAACATCCATCAAGGGCAGCGTCTTGATGGCGGTTTCCTCTGGAACCATCACAGCTTCACCATTTTTCGGCTATGGTTGCTATGGAAGACCATCGTTTTCATTGAACTACATGGGCCATTCTCCATAGACATTAGCTATGTTTCATCAAAAACACGAAATCCCACATTGGGTTTGTGGGATGAAATCCCATGGTCAATAATTTTGTTACCATATTACCCATAATTAATGCGTTAACCTCATATGGAGAAAAAAAACAGACCCAAACTATCAGGTAATTCTTAGCTCCCCCATGGCGAACCCGACAGTGTACCCCATAAAAAGACCACTGACTTACAGTACATAGTTGGGACTATCTAAAAACATACCCAACAAAAAGGTGGTTATGGCATTGGGTTGTGCAACCTTTTCGGGGTTAACCCCCCGTGTGTTGTGGTGAAATCCAAATTTTTGGTTCTTCACTATTTTCGGTGGTGAAGTTCCCCTCATTCACCATGCTTGATACGTAACCCACCATTGCTCACAACATGTTCGTGATATATGTCAAATATATCCCCATGTCTTCTCAGAGTGATCACTGGACGCTCAATATGGACATCTTTGGACCCCCTTTGGACTCCCCCACCTGAGAGCCAAAGTCGATCACCAGAATTCGTTCCTTGCGGCAGGACCGGACTGGGGCAGCGTTCACAACAAAAACAAGGATGAACAAACAAACAAAATGAATATGAATATGTTAGTATTGTTATGCTGTGTATATATATATATACATTACTAGCAAATTTATAATAATAGCATGTGCTACCTGATGTAAGTGTTGTCACCACACATCATATATTCACATATCATTTATTATCACATATCAGATTCATATATCATATATCAGATTCATATATATATATATATGTACATATATATATATATATATATTATAAATATATATATATACCAAGAGCTTCAAAGACCCAAACCATTGTAGGTCCAGTAAAAAAAATAGTTAAAACAGGTTTTTTTTAAAAAAAGGTTTCTGTTGGATTTGCACAAATTTGTCTAAATCAGGTGGACATGTTTCAAATTTCTGCTTCACCACATGTAGCAACTTCATACTGACAAGTTCCGAAATCTGTCAAACGGAACACACCATCGAAACTGAAGCAAACCACACACGATGTGCGCATTCTCCACCGGCTGCAGTTACCTCCGATGCTGCGAACTCTCCCTTCAGCGGGACTGGAGGTAGTCAAAAAGTCACTATGGATATGCATGGCATTTCAAAAGTCAGCTTTTCAGATGTGAACCCAGCAAAATGACGATAGCTCTGACAATCTACGTTGTTTTCTTTTTGCCTGGATCGGGCAATTGCCGGCTCCAATTTGCAAAACGACAAGTGGAGCCTCAAAACTCGACGTCGCAGCCGTTCATTCCCAGAGGCAAAAAAACTATATTTTGAGTACGGGTTAGTATGGGTTAATTATTGGTGTAATACGGTTAAGGGTTCCCAAAAACCTTTTGTTTTTTTTCCATAATATGGGTTTAGTACGGGATAAATATGGGTTTAGCACGGCTTAATCCGGCCAAAATATGGGTTTTGGGCATTTTTGGGCACGGACCCTAAAATTGTCATCCAACATGACCAAAAAGCTGCATTTTCGACTGGTTTTTGATGATTTGGTTCGTTTGTTCGATACTTTTGTTCGGCTTTGTTGCATTTTGACAATCCAGAATCATCTTTTTGCCTAATGCAAAAATACTACTATGTTTCAAATTTATGCTTCTACAAAGTGGGGCCCCCTAGATAGCTAAGTTGGTTTATAACTCCAATAACTATGGTTTATAGGTGATATATCTATAGTTAATGGGCTTATAAACCAACTTATAACTGGAGGGCACCACCTTGTAGGGGTGGTTCTTGTGGGAAAAAGTCTTCCAACGACTCCAATGGACTGTGATCACAACTAATGTTGTCCAACATGTTCCAGAAAAAGCAGATGTGTTTTCCCTAGTGAAGAAAAAACAATATTTTTTGAGAAAAAAAAGTTATTTCTTTCATAACTGAAGAAACAAATGCTTTTTGGAAAAAAAACACTTACAAATTCGTGGGTTCTTGATGTGCTATGTATATATTTTCAGGAAAACACCGGTTTTTCAGCAGCGAAATTCTCGCCACATCGCTGCTTCATCGCCTGCTTCTCCATCCCCGCGATCATGTCAACAGCCGCCTTGGGCGTGGCCTCGGCGGCCCGGAGAATGAGCCACTTTTGGGATTAGCGTCCTGCAGGTACCTAGAAATAACATCATGCACATATTCATTTATGGGGTTAGCCATAAAAAATCGTGGCATGAACCAGCTAACTTGGTGATTTTATCATTTTTTTCGGGGTCAACTTGGGGTCAACTCAACTGAATGTAACCATAAAGCTGGGCCTAAGCCAATATTTGCTGGGTTTGTAGTAGATATACCATGATATACCTCGAATATCCTGGAATGATCGAGTTTTTCTCGTATCAAACATAGGAAAACACTGGTGCTTGAAGCAACATTTCTTCAGGCTGGGAATGGATGTGTCTGCAGATGGGGATACGGATACAAATGGCCATCAGACGGATACCCCTATCACTATATCAGAAAGGCAAAAACAACATCTTTTCCGGTTTTTATGTCACATTTTACATCATTTTACCACCCGGCATTTTTTTTGTGCCTTGAAGATTCATATCTAATTCTGAGTAGGAACAGCCCTTTATTCACCAATCCAGCTTGCAACAGTCTCCAGCTCGTGCAAACAATCTATTCAGAGACACGAACCAAAGCTAGTCCCAAGTGGACTGTCCAAGGAAGGCATAGTAGCGGCTGTAGCTATATCATGTGTTTTTTCACCATATCTTAAGATTTCATCAACCTACAATCACACACATACACGGGAATATCATATCAATAATTATATATATAATATACATACTTTAGCCATCAAAGCACTTCAAAAGAGTGGTTAAACATGTGGGCATGGGTCAACTTTTTTCACACCCAGGTTTTTTTTCAGATTGACTTGTTTCAAAGGTTGACCAGCAAAAAAATGGAGGGTCAACAGCCACTCCTTCGAGGGGTAAACACCGGGGGGTGAGGGGCTTGGGGGTACAGCGAGAAAGCCGCCAAGACACACCGTTAGAGCTCATGTTGTCACCTCAGCAAATCGCTCGAACTTTCATCGCTCTCTTACCCTCTGGTAATTTTACCACACGACCAATGGCGAAATCCTCCGTAAATGGAAGTTTATAGCTGCAAGGTGGTGCCCCCGTTCGATAGCTAAGTTGGTAAACATAACTCCAATAACTATGGTTTATAGGTGATATATCTATAGTATTCATGGGCTTAAAACCAATTTATAACTGAGGGGGGCACCACCTTTTGGGAAAATCAACTTATCTACAGTACATGGGGGATTTCCACTGGTCGACATAGAAAGCCCATCCCAGGTTGAATCGGTTGAATACTGGGGCCCCAATTCAGGGGGCCCCAAAACGAGTAATGTGGGTAAAGCAATCAGAAATCATCCCCCAGTCATCACCATTTTTATAGGTGGTATAGACTATCTATAAACCATTCCCAGTCATGGCTGGTTTGTTTGTTTGTTTTTCCCACATAGGAATCCAATACTAAATCCATGGGTTTCCGACGGGTCTTCAGGATTCGCGGGAAGGGATTGCCATCTCTTCGCCGCCCCAAAAAAGATGAGCTGCTAATGCCATTTATAACCATGTAAAACCATTTCTAACCATAACAATAACTGGTATTTCGGGCTTTTACTTTTTACCGCTTTCAATTTCGCTCAGTCATCCCAATTCATCCCTGGTTGGTGGTTGACCTACCCCTCTGAAAAATATGAGTTCGTCAGTTGGGATGATGACATTCCCAACTGAATGGAAAATCAAACAGAATTCCATGGTTCTAAACCACCAACCAGATACTATAGTGGATTTACCCATTAAAAATTGTGATTTTCTATATACCACCAAACAACCAACCAACCAACCAACCAACCAACCAACCAACCAACCAGATCCCTGCTTCACTGGGCTTGCCAGACAAGTCGTCCTCCGCGTACTGAAACTCCCGGCGCGTTGGTTTGGGCAGATCACTATGCTGGAGCCAGGGCCGTCGTTTGTCGTCGTAACCATCCCTATGGATCCAAACACTGTCTCAGAAGGTACGGCTAACCCCCTAAATCATACCCCAAACACTTCCTAGGAAGGTACGGCTGGATCCATAGGGCATGGTGAATCAGTGTTTTTTTCTTTAACATGTAAACAAACATGGTGAATCAGTGCGTTTTTGATATGTTAAGAAAACCAGAAAACACTCATATAATCAATAAATGTAAAATGGACATAGGATGAAACATCGGCTTTTCTTTTTTAAATGGCCCGTTCTTGTCAGACCAACCGACCGCGGAAATCTCCTGGGGTTTATCATACCCATATGCAACCCATGGTGCTGGTATATTTACCTACAAAACTGGGTGATTTTGGACAAGGGCAAATGTAGGTAAATATACCAGCACCATGGGTTGCATATGGGATAAGTTATGATATAGTTTTTCTAATTCACAGTACAACTATGTTTTGACTATATCATGATAAACCCATACAACTATATGATCATTTATGAGTTGTACAACTAGTGGTTTTTTGTTACATGCCTGCATCCTGGGGCCCTCCGCACGCCACCATTCCTCCAGGTAGTTGCAGATGTTCTCGGTGTCATAGGCAAGACGGAAGGCGCCAGGGTCCACCTGGAGCGAAGCATGGTGGGTGAGTTTAAGCCACCTGGATGTGGAGAAACATGGGCCAATTCTGTGGTTGGTTCATGTTGCCGGTTATAGGTTATAGATATGGTTATAGATGGTTATAGGATGTTATAGGATGGTTATAGGATGTTATAGGTTTACCATATTTTACCACCTAGGCTCGGTTTTTTTGACCATGTTGGAATCAACCAAGTCTGAGGCCAAAAACCATCGGAGCCCATGGGTGAGGGGAATTTTTGCCTGGGACGAGGTGTTTTCTTCCCTGGGATTCGCCTGAAGCCCCAACAAATGGTGTATTTCCCACATATATTTTCCCAAATGGTGTATCAAAGCTAAGTTTTATTGGAATTTGCCATATATTGCCATTACAATAGATCTGGTTGATGGTTGACCTACCCCTCTGAAAAATCATGGAGTTCAAGTCAGTTGGGATGATGAAATTCCCAACTGAATGGAAAAAAAAAGGTTTGAAACGAATGATGAAATTCCCAATAAATGGAAAGTCATAAAATTCCCTGGTTCCAACCAACCAACCAGATCCAATATATGGAAAAATAACAAATGTTCCAAACCAGCAACCAGAATGGTATATTTCCCACTGGGGAGCGTCAAACATCACCTTCAACAAAGCGTGCTGTTGCCATCTTCAACCTGGAACCCGCGTGTTTTTTCTCTCAGGAAACGCGCCCCCCTGGCCATGGCTCCCAGTTCTTGTTGCTGTGCAAAAGTCAGATCTTTTAAACTGGCGGGACTTAGCAGTTGTTTCCTCCGTTGTCACCACATGTCCCACTGAATCAGGATTGGAATCAATAACACTCAATGAAAACGTGAAGATGAAAACATAAATGTTATATACAGAAAAGATGAAAACACTCCATGTAACTTGTAGATGTACAGCAAATCCAAGTTGCAGAAAATGAAAACAAAGAACACAATAAAACAAAAACACTTTCAATGAAATGAGATAATGAGCCATTCAAGAAAATGCATCAAATCTTGTATACTTGACTGGAAGCAAAAACCACTTTCTCGAAATGGGGGATTTGGCATGTCCTCAACTTCTGCCTTCTTTGATCTTCCTCTCGACATCTCGCTTTGCGTTCATGCTCGCGCAGGTGCAAAGCCAGGGTGTCCTCAAGAAGGGTTTCGCAGTTTCGCCGTCAAAAAGGGGTGGTTTTGCAACATTTAACTGCCAGTATCAACAATAGGGCTATTTTAGCGTAGTCAATTGATTGGTTTAAGGGATAGAATCTGGAAAACATTGATTTAGTTGTCAAATGTTCGATGCGTCTCTGCAAGAAAAAACATTACAAAACAACGAATTTCGACTTTTTCTGGAAGACAGATTAAAAAAAGTTCGAAATGTGTACACATAGCCATGGAAAATCACCATTTTTAATAGGTAAACCATCTATAAATGGGCCATCTATTCCATGGCTACGTTAAATAACCAGAAGGTACCCTCTGATGTTTTGATATTCAAATGTGGCAATGGGAAATTTCCTTTTTCAATGCAGGTTTTTCATGGAAAGTGAATCTTCCGGCAAACCATGTTTGATGACACCGGAGGGTAGCCGGCTAGTGTGAAGGTCATAGCCTTTACCATGATTATTATCATATTATATATCATCAATCATGTTGTTTGTTTGTTTTTTTTTCTAAAAAAACACTTATCACATTATCATCACTATTATCAGCATCATTACCATATTATTATATTATTATGGTATTATCATTATACTATCATCATTGTTATGATCATATCATCAACGTTTTATCATCATATTGTCATCATATCATCATATCATCATCATCATCATCACCATCATTATTACTATTACTATATCTATCACAATCCCCCATGGTAACATTTTGGTCTTTTTAATCTTCTGTCCTCCAGCCGCATGGCTCTCACTTCGCGTTTCTCCTGGATGCATAGTTCGTTGACATCAGGACAGGGGGGTCCAACCATGTCCTTTTTAAGAGCTTCTGAATGTTGGGACCAATACTGTTTTGCACTTGAAAGTTGGTGTTCTTGTTTGTCTAGTTGCTTGTTTGCTTGTTGGAAATTTACTGTCCATAAATGTTCTTGAGTCCCGCGGTTCCCAACCAAACACTTCCAACAACCGTGAGCCATTGGTGAAATCCCTTGAAGTTCCAATTCTACGGCTGGTTTTCCACCTTTTTTCCGCATAAAATGATAATCATCAAGCAACACTCTCAATTACAGTCTGTCCCCATATCGTCAAAACATTGTATATGGTTTATGGTCATCCCATCATCATTGGGGGTTTTTGTGCTGGGTATATCAACCCCTTTGAAAGAATTCATGACCATTCCCTTTATTTCAGGGCTGAGAAGCAAGTCAACACGTTTATGTGGAAGATAAACCATCTGGATAAATTACATATAATATTTCAGTAACCTGAAGTAGGGTAGAATAAGGTCATATGGGGGATGATTCCCTTTACTAAACTTAATATTGGTTATTAATGATGATTAAAAATTGATGGGTACAACCATTGTTACCAGTAATGGGTATAGTATAACAATGTATAACAATGGGATGTTAACCCCATCAGTTGGGATTACCCTTTGGTACAGTAAACTAACAGCTTGCGAACTGGAAATCACCATGTCTAAAACGGTTCATCAACAAACTTTCTATTGCCATGTTCAATAGTTATGTTGTGTGATGTTTATGAGTATAACCATTGTTACCATTAATATGTTCCAATATTTAATGATGATTATAACTGGTTGGTGGTTTCAACACCTCCGAAAAAAAAAATATATATATATATATTAGTCAGTTGGGATTATTACTCCCAATATATGGAAAAGTAAAATTCATGTTCCAAACCACCAACCAGATAACCATGGGATTTTGACCCCCATCATAAGTTGGGATTTCGCTCTTGACTTCTCGTTCACCCCACTCCTGCTTCAACCGCCGCTTGGTCATGGCGGTCAAGCGTCGCTCAGCCAGGGCTGTGGCGCACAACCAGCGCTGTTGCAAAGTCATGGTCTTCCTGCGGGATGGCTGTTCAAGCCCGACATACCTGTGACAAGTGGCTATAAATATGGTTGTAAGTTATAAGTTATAAATGGTTGATTTATGGTTATTTTGTTATAAATCAACCATTATATAACTTCTGTTCTCTTCATCAACCACTGATCTGCTTGGTCTGAGTTGGTCCTCCCAATTGGAGCAGCTTTTTTTTTTACGAGATTGAACTGTTGGGGTTGATGAGTTCAACATAAGTTATAAGTTGCTTATATAACATCAACCCAACCAACCAAGTTATATAACATTATATAACTAACTTAGTCTTATATAGGTTCTATAACTAACTAGGATATATAGTAGGTTATTGCATGTTATTGCTTTAGGAGTTACCAACTTATAGCTGCCCGTGGCACTCTAAGGGCACTTGCCCAATATCGTAAAACATGCGGAGTTCACCATTTCATGTATTCGTTTTTAGGAAAGGTTTCATGATGTTTGATGTTATCTATTGATGATAAACTAAGATATCTATTGAAAATGGGATTTTAATGGGATTTTTATGGGATTTACCCTCTGGTAATTGAACATAGCTATTGAAAATGGCCCAGTCGAAATAGTGAGTTGTCCCATTAATAGCATGGTGATCATTTCCATATAGTTTAATGTAAACGTTTACCAGAGGGTAAAGGAACAAATGTGACGAATCCATGGAATCTGGAAGATGATGAACTTCCAGCAACTCACAGCAACTTGGCACATCAGCAGTCGGCAGTCCTCTCCAAACGTCGCTGACGCCGTTCTTGGGCCCTGGTCTCCTGAATGTTGGGGCCCGCTGTCCAGGAGAGTATAGCAATCCCCTCCCCAACAAGGAACAGAAAAGCAAACCCTACTAAAATAGTGGATATCATGGGATATAATTATAATTATACATACATATTCTATATATCAATTATAATAAAATTATAGAGTAGCGGACAATATATTATATGTTAAATCTAATGCCATGCACAAATTAGAGTCGTCCCCTATCGCTTGTGAGGATTTCAGTATTCCCGGAGGTATCACAAATGCGGTATCGGTATAGGGTCGTCCCCCATCGGTTATGAAGGTTTTGTGCAACCTGGGAAAGGCCAAGGCGAAGCAAGACTAAATTAGTATTACAATAATTGTGTCGGTTATTCACATAACCAACCATATTCTATTTGGGGATGCCCTCAATTCATGTTGATCTCAATAATTATACTAGGCGCAGATGACACGGGACTTTGCGGCCAATTTGGCCGAGGTTTTTTGGCACATGACATGGGATTTATGTATCGATTTTGCTATGTTTTTTTTACACATGACCTGGGAGTTATGGGCCGACCGACCGGGCAGGTATTTTTCCATTTTATTGACAGATGACATGGGAATAAGTGATCAAATTTACACATGACATGGGACTTCCAGGAAGACACAGACATCCAAGATGGGAAATGATAGGTAAATTCCTTTAAATGCCTCTAAAATCTTTTCAATTCTTTTAAATTCCTTAAAACGCCTTAAAAGTCCTTTAAATTCCTTTAAATTCATTTAAATTCCTTTAAATTCCTGAAAATTCTTTAAAATTGCTTTGAATTCATTCAAATTCCTTCAAATTCCTATAAATTCCTTAAAAGACGAATTTACCACATGACATGGGACTTCCAAATCCTTAAAATTCTTTGAAATTCCTTTCAATTCCTTTAAAATATTTTAAATTCCTTCAAATTCCCTTAAATTCCTTTAAATTACTTAAAAGACGAATTTACCACATGACATGGTACTTCCAATTCCTTTAAATTCGTTTAAATCCCTTTAAATTCTGTGAACTTCATTTTATTTTTTTTTTAATTCCCTTAAATTCCTTTAAATTCCTTGAAAGATGAATTTAACACATGACATGGGACTTCCAGTTCCTTAAAATTACTTAAAATTCTTTTTAATACCTTTAAATTCTTGGAAATTACTTTACATTCCTTTAAATTCCATTAAATTCCTTTACATTCCTTAAAAGATACATGACATGGGACTTCCAATTCCTTAAAATTCTTGAAAATTCCTTTAAAATCCTTTAATTTCTTTTAATTTCTTTTGCATTCCTTGAAATTCGTTTAAATTCTTTAAAATTCCTTTAAATTCATCAAAGTCCCTTTAAATTCCTTAAAAGACGAATTTACAACATGACATGGGACTTCCAATTCCTTAATTCCTCAAAATTCCATTAAGTTCCTTTAAATTCCTTAAAAGACGAATTTACAACATGACATGGGACTTCCAATTCCTTAATTCCTCAAAATTCCATTAAGTTCCTTTAAATTCCTTAAAAGACGAATTTACCACATGACATGGGACTTCCAATTCTTTTAAAAATTCTTTAAAATTTCCGTAAATTCCTTTAAATTCCTTAAAAAACGAATTTACCACATGACATGGGACTTCCAATTCCTTTAAATTCCTTTAAATTCCCTGAAATTCCTTTAAATTCCTTAAAGACGAATTTACCACATGACATTATGACATTGGACGTCCAATTCCTTTAAATTCTTTTAAATTCCTTTAAAATCCTTTACATTCTTTTACATTCCTTTAAATTCTTTTGTATTCTTTTAAATTCCCTAAAATTCCTTTAAATTCCTGAAAATCCCTTAAATTCCTTAAAAAACGAATTTACCACATGGCATGGGACTTCCAATTCCTTTAAATTCTTTTAAATTCCATTAAAAGGCCCTGAAATTCCTTTAAATTCCTTGAAAGATGAATTTATCACATGACATGGGACTTCCAATTCCTTTAAATTCCTTCAAATTTCTTAAATTCTTTTAAATTCCTTAAAAAACGAAATTACCACATGACATGGTACTTACTTCCAATTCTTTTAAATTCTTTTAAATTCCTTTAAATTCTTTGATTTTTTTCTTATTCCCTTAAATTCCTTTAAATTCCTTGAAAGATGATTTTATCACATGACATGGGCCTTCAAATTCCTTAAATTCTTTTCAATTCCTTAAAATCCCTTTAAATTCCTTAAAAAACGAATTTATCACATGGCATGGGACTTCCAATTCCTTTAAATTCCATTAAATTCTTTAAATTCCTTAAAAATCGAATTTACCACATGACATGGGACTTCCAATTCCTTAAAATCCCTTAAAATTCCAGCTGCTCAGCTCCGACCCGTTCGGACGGTTTTCCAAATAGTTGCTGAATAGCTTTGAAATAGCTGCTAAATAGCTGCAAATAGTTGTTGAATAATTGCTAAATAAGTGCTAAATAGGTGCTAAATAGCTGCTAAATCGCTTCGAAATAGCTGCTAAATAGTTCCTAAGTAGCTCCTAAGTAGCTGCTAAATAGCTGCTCAATAGCTGCTAAATAGTGGTTGAATATCTACTAAATAGGTGCTAAATAGCTGCTCAATAGCTGCAAAATAGCTGCTAAATAGTTGCTGAATACATGCTGAATAGCTGCTAAATAGTTGCTAAATAGTTGCAAAATAGCTTCCAAATAGTTGCTGAATCATTGATAAATGGCTTCTAAATAGCTTCGAAATAGCTGCTCAATAGCTGCTAAATAGCTGGCAAGTAGCTGCTAAATAGCTGCTAAGTAGCTGCTAAATAGCTGCTCAATAGCTGCTAAATAGCTTCGAAGTAGCTGCTAAATACGTGCTAAGTAGCTGCTAAATAGCTGCTAAGTAGCTGCTAAATAGCTGCTCAATAGCTGCTAAATAGCTGCTAAATAGTTGTTGAATAACTACTAAATAGGTGCTAAATAGCTGCTAAATAGTTGTTGAATAACTACTAAATAGGTGCTAAAGAGCTGCTAAATAGCTGCTAAGTAGCTGCTAAATAGCTGCTCAATAGCTGCAAAATAGCTGCTAAATAGTTGCTGAATACCTGCTAAATAGCTGCTAAATAGTTGCAAAATAGCTTCCAAATAG
>Ga0126342_10000476_pt1 | contig 43818 bp, 42 predicted proteins | sample Cyp1metagenome_FD_92528 | JGI IMG/M metagenome (GOLD analysis project Ga0126342, IMG submission 92528) | Coral microbial communities from Lord Howe Island, Old Settlement Bay, Australia - Cyphastrea 1 metagenome | ecosystem: Host-associated > Invertebrates > Cnidaria > Coral ...
AACCACCTTTCGGTCCATCAGCGGCTTCGCGCTGCCATCCTTGATTCACAACAACCAACTTCTCCTATAGGTTTCCTATTTTTGAAACTTCCGCCACCGCCTTGTGCGGTACTACTGGTAACAGTCAATCAGTAAACATGCTAAAGGTCATTAATGATTTTTCGTTGTTATTCATGGTTGCTAACGAAAATAATTTTGGGTCGAAATTCACCCAATGCCACAAACCATACCTTTTGAAATTGGGTTATGCTATGCCCCTATGTATTTTATTGGGGTGATGTAACATGACACCCAAATGTTTTGAAAATAGAATGATTAAGTATTGGGCGCACCACATTAGAGCCTTCCCCCAATGAAAAACAACTCTGTTTTGGTAGAGGATAAGAAATACAAGACCACACCGGCCCCAATGGTTTTTTCGTGAGGGGACAGCATATATCTATCTGGTTGGTGGTTTGGAACATGATTTTTCCATATATTGGGAATGTCATCATCCCAACTGACGAACTCCATCATTTTTCAGAGGGGTAGGTCAACCACCAACCAGCTATGATGGGTACCCTCCAGGTTGTGGCAATTTGAATAACATGGTGATGAAGCGATTTAGTGAGACCTATTTTCAGACAAGCCTGAATTTGAAGGATTTTTTTCATTTGTTTTATTGTTTTGATATATATATATATATATATCAAAATAGGGGAAAAGTGAACAAATTGGTGAATACATCAAAACAATAAAATAGGAAATATATTTTATATTTTGATATATATCAGAATTGGAATATATATATATATATATAAACGCATCAAAATAGGGGAAAAGTGAACAGTTTGGCCAGCCCTGGGGTCTTGGAATCCCCAGAATTTCGCTGGGACGGTGGGACGAAACGAGAAACAGATGGCCCATACACGATACATTCGCAACGTGACACGTAAGATAACACTGCGTTACACTGGGATTGCAGAAATGTTTTTCTAATGGTTTGTACATATACGCAACATTTGGTTGAGGGTTTCAAATACATTTGAAATATCAACAATAATTTAGTTGATGGTTTCAACATTTTTTGAGTTCGGGTGATTATATTCCATTTACTCATACTTTTGTGATGGATTGAAAGCACCAACCAGAAATAGTTGTGGTTCAAAATCCTTGTACCTTCCTGTTCACATCACAACAGCAGATGTTCATGCCATTCAATCATGTCGGAGAACTCTAAAACCCAAAGATGGAATTACCTCAGTTGGTGCTCAACATGTTTGGATGAGAATAGTTGGGTAGCAATTTCCATGAATTGATCGGGTTGGGAACAATTTCCAGTCGCCATTTTCTGTGAGAAACCGATGGCTGTCCTTCTCGTTTCATCCCAGGGAACTCGAGTCAATCTTTGGCTTGGGCAAATTTAGAATAATTTAGACATGTCCCCCATTGATTCCATGATTTTCTCAGATTAAAACCATGGTTTTCCCCAGTAAATCAACATAAATCAACCATCTCAATGAGTCACCAATTTACCGATGGTGTCCATTGAGGCAAATCTCCAAGAGTCCATAAATCGCTTGGAAGATCTGGTCAGCTCGTCATTGCTTGGAGGGATTCTGCGGAAATCCTAGGTAAAAACAGCTCAAAATCCATGGAAATCCACTATAAATGGACGTGTTAATTGGAAAATCTATGAAAATGACCTGCAAATGGAGATTTTAAGGTGAAGATCATCCATAAGGGGGGTCCATTGTCAGGTTTGATCAGAAGGTAAACCCCTTGAATTTTGGAACCTGAAAACATGTCCCATTTTCTGATTCTAGGGACCTTGGGTAGTAAGCGATGTTGTTCGATCCATAAATTAGAATTTAGCCACCAAAGAAATGTGGGTAAAACAACTGGTGAAGGGTGCAATTTCAGCGGTGTTTCTTTGCACTCAACTTGACTCAACCCTGGATTTCGAAGAGAAAATATGTTCCTCAAAATGGCGAAGTAAATATGCCAGGAAAGCAAGAATATACTGGTTGGTGGTTTGGAACATGAATTTGATTGTCCATTTCATATATGGGGTGTCATCCTTCCCATTGACGAACTCATTCATATTTTTCAAGATGGTTAATTATTGCACCACCAACCAGCATAAGCCTGTGATTGATGATTCTATATCTGATCCTCCCTGACACTGGTAGAAGTGAGAAAAACATCATGGGAAATATTTCCAGGCACTGGGACGATGCTTCGCTATTCGGAGTGGGGATGGAGTGGCCCCAGGGTCGTGAACAATGCACAAATTCATGGTTATTCACAATTCGATGTTATAACAAAACCATGGCACCATGGTTGGTGAATGAAAATTGGTGATTCAGTTATTCCCAAGATTCTGAGGATATACCAAGATTGATCTATAATGGATTTTTCCATGGTTTTCACGAGAAATTGCCGGGGATACCCCAAAGGGTTTCGGCTTTTGGATCAACACGTGGTTGAGGTAATGAAAGCCACCGAGTCGGCCCTAAAGGATTCCACAGCAACTGGGCAATTGGGCCTGGAGGGTCATTTGACCCTGGCAGCTAGTGAACCACAAAATAGCTGGTAAATGGATGGTCACACCACTATTTCATCCATGTTCATCCCATACATAATTACATAATTGGGGGCTATGCCCTAAATCCAACTGGGTGTTTTTGGGCCACTTACATCTGTGGGGCCCGCACCAAGTATGGGATAAATATCATCAAACCTCCATCCTGGATAGATGTTTTGACGTTCTCAGCGACATCACAACGCACATCATTGGTATACCATTGGGAAACTCTCCCACAATGATCCAACTCTGCAAGCTGGTGCCTAAAATCCAGCAATCTCAAGAGCAATCTCCAGCAACTTCCTTTTGGGCAAATCTACAGAATGTGGGGCCCCCGTCGATAGCTAAGTTGGTTTATGACTCCAATAACTATGGTTTATTGTACTTATAACTATAGTTAATGGGGTTTATAAACCAACTTATTGCAGAATCCCAACAAAAAATGCACAAAAAGCAGCTCTCAGGACCTCATAGGTCACATGCTATTGGAGAAGCTGAAAAGCTCGCCTATCAGTGAGGCCGCGTTATTGGGACCTTGCTGAAACTATCAAAATTTCACAGCGTTGAACGTTAATGTTATTGGGACTATAAGGAAAAATTTGGGATTTCATTCCACCAAACTTGGGTGATTTGCTTATTTCATATGAGTACATCCACTGAAGACATGATTTAGGCCGCGGTGATGAGGCTTACGTCACAAAAAAGGGATCAAATTGGGATATTTACCAACAGTAAGAACATCCATGAGCACCATGGAAGAGTTGAGCTGGATACGATTCATGAGATGATCATTGCAGAAAAAAGAAGTATCCAAACCAATATCATCGAGTTTTGTCTAATCGAATCTTGTCTAATATTTCTCTTCATATCTCTACACATTTACAACATTGTACAACAGTATGTATCTCTGCCATTTTCTGTGCTAATATTGTGCTTAGGTCCAGCCTTGTCACCCCACCAGGAGCTGCACTTTGCCTGGCCCTCCACAACAAGTCGCGCTGCCGCACTGCATGCTGTGCCGGCACCAGATGCTGTGCCAGTTGTGGCCACTCGGTTGTTCAACTGGGAGAATTGAGATTCCAGTTGTGGCATAAATTGTGGTTTCTCAGACTGGTGCACCATAAAATCATCAATTTTTTCAGTCATGTCTGGATGGCCTCCCCTTTTAGGAAACCTGCGGGAATTTCACCAACAAGGGATAGTGACTGGAATCTGTTGCTTCTTGATTCCTCGGTGCAAGACTTTGATGGCATGATTTAGGAATGTCGGAGGAGTGTCATCTTGTAAAGGATGGTACCCTCTGGTAATTTAACATAACGAACTGGAAAATCACCATTTTTTAGCTGGGTAAATCCACTACAAATGGCCATATTCAATAGTTATGTTAGTTTACCAGAGGGTAAAACAGGAAGCTATAGAAAACTGCTTGGTGGTTTGGAACATGAATCTTACGACTTTCCATAATCTTTGGGAATCATCATCCCAACTGACGAACTCATATTTTTCAAGATGGTTAAAACCACCAACCAGAAAATATTGATGTCCCTTAAGCACAAGCATCCATACAGCACCATCCCCAATGACTTACCGAAAATGCGTTTCCTCATTTCGTCCCCAATGACTGGGAGTTTTTCCAGAGGTCAACTCCCCATCCCATCCTAAATTTCTATGCGCATAATTCATGAAAAATGAGCTTCACAAATCTAGAATCATTACATGACACATAGGGGGAATAGGATTACACATGACATGTATGATATTCACATTGGGAATAGGATTACACATTGTGAATTCATGATATTCGTGAATCCAGATGATATTGGGGGAATAGGATTACACATGACACATACTCACGGGATCACCATCTCTCAACTGCCAAGGATGGAGCTGGGAGAGATAGCTTAGGAAGACCTCCAGATCTTGGCTGTTAACCTTTATGGCTGGGGTGCAGGCCGGAGGTGACATTTATGGCTATAACATGCTGTAACCATATACAACCATCGTATTTACTCTCTGGTAAACTAACATAACTATAAATAACTATGGAAAATCACTATTTTTAATGGGAACATCCACTATAAATGGCCATTTTCAATAGCTATGTTTGTTTACCAGAGGGTAAAGCCCAGTGGGGATATAACCCCTATAGCTGTGGTGAAATCTAACTGATAGCTGGAACTGCACTTCCAAGTACCTCAACAGTGGCGCTGAGCAAGTGCCAATTCGCTTCAAAGGTGAAGAGGTGTCAATCCTATTTTGTCTGGTCGCTATCAACCAAATACCACATCAAATCAAATGTGTGGATATTATGGAGATATATGGAGCTATTATGGAGCTATTATATAGGAATTGTTAGATAATTTAGATATTACTAGAATTATTAGCCATAAACTCAATATCCCAAAAACTGGCAGACACCAGGACTATGCGCGATAGGTTTTGAAACGGCTCAATTATGACTTGTCAGAGAAATATCACTGGCCATCAGTTTTCATCCAAAACTGACTCAGCAGTAAAAACTGTTAAATTGGCAATTACTCTTGTTCTATTTTTGAAAAGTTACATTGTGTTGTTCATATTCACTATGAACGGGAATATTAGTACCATTATTTTGCATTATCATGTTATTCTTGCTTCAAAAAAATGTTGTTGGTCCTTCTTCCAACGAAGCGACGATGTCAACAAAACAACACATGTTCCAGAGGGATGGAAACAGCTGAAGATGCTGGCATCGTGGGGAAAATGATGATTGTAGCGTCCCTTATTTTCAGAGCCAAACGACGGGAATGTAATGAACTGGAAAGAATGATATATATATATATATATGACTGTGACACACTGTATATCTATATATATATAAATAATAATAATATAATATATATATAATTATAATTATATGATCTAAATTGCATCCGATGGTGCTATAAGATCTCAAGAACGACTGGGCACATGGGGGACACCAGGATGGACGGACTTGGCGCAATTAGATCCAGGTTGTTGGAGACAATTCTGGAGCGGCGCCGATAGCGCAGTTATGGCTCTTATTTTTACCATGTAATGGGATACCATAGGAAAACCATAGGAAAACCCATGGGAAAATAGGAAAACCATAGGGAAACCATAGGAAAACCCATGGGAAAATAGGAAAACCATAGGGAAACCATAGGAAAACCCATGGGAAAATGGAGGTTTACCCTCTGGTAAACTAACATCGCGAACTGGAAAATGACCATGTAATGGGATACGTGGCCAGATAATCCTGGCCATTTATTGGTTTTCATCCTTGATGGCCAAGGACTTATAACTTTAACCATAAATTCATTTAAAACCATGCAAATATGTTTTTGTTGACCATGGGATGAAATATTGATGAAATGGGGTACCCCATTTTCAAACAAAGTCATAATGTGAAGATTTTCAAGAGGCTTCCATTGGAAGCAGAAGTGCACGTTCGAAACGTGGTAAGAGGTGTGGGAAACGACGTCCAAGCTTATGACGTCATGGATTCACCAAGTACTTTATAGAAAAACCATAAGCGGTTTGACGCATGGCGATGGATCAAAACCTATATAATTCACATGAATTGCATATGAGTGGGGGGAAGAACATCCAGCTGTACAGCTATTTCGATGTTCGGCAGAGTATCAGCCATTTTCACCCATAGCCATGTTGGTACAGAACCTTCATCAAGGGTCCATGACCGTGTATGGGTTTGTCTGCAAATAGAGTATCTCGAAGTTTTCTAGCTGATCATCACAATTATTCCCCATTGGAAAAAACATAAATTGCAAGCCCATATGATGCTCTTGGTTATTTACCCATACGAATCCTACTTTTCTATACTTTTCTCATCTTTTCTCTACCTCATCTCAATATACCTCCATAGAAGGCCAAGGTACATGGTATATGCCATTTTTAGCTCCATATTTCAGTCATAGTGTCAATGGAAGAAATCCTGCACCACCAACCGGATGGTTGAAACCCGTCAATGGAATAATGGGATGTGTACCACCTATGAACGGGTGCAGGATTTCTTCCATCCATAGTATGATATAATATATATATAATGATATATATATATATATAAGATATATATATAACTATATAAGATATATATATATATATATATTATAATAACTATAACTATAACTGCTATACCTCAGGTGTCAGATTCCAGGGCGCCAGTGCAAGCGTCCCAAAGCGTCCCAAAGGGATGGCGGATGGCGGTTTTTAGTGATCAGATCCTGGGGATGAAAATCGCTGTGGCTGACCCAACTATGATTCAATATATGGGGAAAAAAAAAAAACATATATGATTGGTCAGCCATATATAGTTTGGTATAGTATACATTAGTATACCATAGTTTAATAGTTAATAGTATATGGTATACCAAACCCAACTATAGTTTAATAGTTTGGTATACCATATATAGTTCAATATATGATTCAATATAACTTGGTGTACCAACTATGATTCAATATATTTGGGTAAATTTCATCACGACCGAACCCTGTTCTCCCGAGCCCTGGAATCATGGTTAGTAAGGGAAATCATCCCCAAATGGCCCAACAATTCAGGTTAGTGAAATATTATGATTTACCCAGATATATGGGATTCAATGGATATTAATAGTATACCATATATAGTTTGGTATATTAACCATAGGAAAAACAATAGTTTTAACCATTGAATCCCATATATTAACAAAACCATAGGAAAAACCCATCGTTTTTACTGAGATTGGATGTTTATGTGAGGTAAAAAACAAAACTGTGGTCAAGTATTTGTTCACTTAGTGACCTTGCTGGAATCATGGTTAGGATTCGGGAAGTATCCCAATAAAGCCGAACTTTTCAAGTAGTCTGGTTGGTGGTTTGGAACATTTTTTTTTTTTCCATATATTGGGAATAATCATCCCAACTGACTAATATTTTTCAGAGGGTTGAAACCACAAACCAGTAGTGATTTTATCACAATTTGCCCAGATATATGGAGGTTTCCAAAGTCTTTTCGGGGCTACCCCAAGCCTAAATCATCCAAGTCATGTAGGAGCATTTAGGATAAAGAAACCCATGGTGATGACTGGGGATCCATTTTAAGAAACCCTCATTATACATATGCCACAGTGAAAAGAAGATGGATTGTGGTAGCTCAGATTACTCAGATTGGATGGTAATCAATCCAGTTTCGTAGGGATTTCGATTATGGCTCATAAATAATGATGTCTAGTCTATTAGGATTTTTTCATGGTTGGGGTGAACATAAGAATGCAGCAACAAACATGGATTGAACCAAGAATATGGGTAAACCTACTGGTGAGTGTAGGTCATCAATCAATATATGGGCATCATATGTTGCCATTTGCCATTTTGATAAGAGGATATATATATATATATATAATTATATAATTATATATTACCCCATCAAAATAGCCAGAAATTTTCAGAAATTATAGCCTCCGGTAATCCTGGAAATAACTATTGGGAATATATGGGATTATTATTGGATATAACATAGAACTTTTAGAATGAGATTGACTAGCAAAACTGGGATTTGAAATTTGATACACGTGGCAATCATCAAACCTGGCGTGCTGGAAAATCCCCTCAGTTCGACGCATGTGCGAGCTAAAAACTCCATGGCGCGTTCCAGGATTTCCCAGCAAAATGATGAGACTGGGAGGGTAACTTGGGGTATCCCAGATTTGTTTCATATCGTTTTTTTCAAATGACATCAAACATCTGTGTGTTGATTCCTATGTTGCAGTAGCGACAATGAAACGGCAGGATCTGAAGCTGAACAAATTAAGCTCTCAGGACTCTTGAGGAGCTTGGAAGAATGTGCCCGCAGTGTCTCTGGGTCATCCCAAGGTGCATCGAAGCAATGGTTCCTTCAGTTTCAAGGGGTTGATTCGATTGTGAGCAACTTGGATTTGCACCCAAAGCTTCGAGGAGAATCCAGCCATATGGTCTCTGAACTTGCAGGGGGGGAAGGGAATCATACAACTTGAGATACTTGAGACCCGTTTCAACATCGTAGAGCAAGTTGGTTTTGACTAATTATTTGGGATATCGCCTGAATCCCTAAATTGTGTATGTGAATGAACATCCCGCCACTACTTTGTTTTCGGGACATTCACCAGACTGCCGCGCCGTTCACCCGCAATACTTTATCAATCAGATACAAGTTATAAGTAGTTATAAGCTGCATATGGACAATGAATTCGGCAACCAACAGTATTTTGCTACGCAAAAGAATCTGAAGTTATTTGGAATGATGCTGGGTTCCGATCATCGTAGCACGTAGCATCTCAGAAATCACTGCGTGCACGATCGATTCTGAGATCTGAGATCTGCAAAGACGGCGAGAAAAATCAGAGCTGGGACAGGGACTTGGACGAAACGACGAAACCTGGAAAGTATTGGAAAGTGATAAAGTGCACCAACTTTCGACAGCACCAGTTTTGCCAGATAATTCTTTGGGATGAGGACTTAATGATCTGATTTGGGATTAGGGGTGGCTTAAAGACCTAGCACAAAGAAATAAACTCCACCAGTTTCAAGTCCAGTTGGAGGTTCATTTGGTATCCTGGCCCCAGTCTTAAACACGTATGTGGTGCCTGGTCTCAAATGGAGGGATGATAAAGCTACATTTTCAGAACATGCCGCAGAGTTTGGCAAGTGCTCAGGTAGATCATGAAACAACCGGTTTTACTCGGTGAGTTTTATGAGTTTTAGATGTTGGTTGATATTCTCCACTAAGCCCCTCTCAACAGCCTGGAAATTCCACATCACCAAGAGGTTGCTGATGGTAAAGCTGGCCGGTTATAGTAGGTGGTTTGTCATTTTATGGGGGGAAACGATGGTTATTCACAGTCAAAAGTTACAGTAACTGCGCCCGATCAGTTGATGAAAACAAGCCATTGGACCACTGGACCATGAATGTTTCGGACATACCAATGGATGTATATCTGAGAAATGGAGAGCTCATGTTCTGGTTTTGGCACACCAAATCCAACCAACTTGGGTGTTTGGGTCATGCGATGGTTATTGTGTGTTTGAGCCACTTTATGTTCAAATCAGCCGAAGATGTTGGCGCAACCCTGAGGTTGGTCGCTGTTGGACCGTCACTATCAATGATGTCCCTCCACAATGTCCACAAGCGCAAGTCAGAACAGGTTCCACAAAACCATAGTTTATACTGGTTGGTGGTTTCAAACATGACTTTTATTTTCCATTTCATATGGGATGTCATCCTTCCCATTGACTTTTATATTTTTCAAGATGGTTATTGCACCACCAACCAGTATAGAATTAGCAACCAGACAATAATTGATCCTTCTCGGCCAACCATGAGACAATAGAGGAAAAAAACTATGAAAGCATGCAGAAACTTTGCCAGACAAGGCAAGTCATTTCTCACAGAAATACGGCTGCATTGAGATTCATGGAATCTGCACAGTATGCATCTCTTCAGCATTGAGGCCGACAGGATTGTCTTGTAAAGCTGGATGAATTTTAGGATTTTCACCAGCACCATCTGCCTCAAAATAAGAAATCCTATCCCAAATTGCGTATCGCTAATGGCAAAAGCAGCCGGGACTTGGGGGTCCACTGTTGAAACGGTGACCTCTGGCAATCTAACCTGCCAATGGAGAAAAAAACATATGTGATAGGAACGTCATAGGAACGTCATAGGAACGTCATCTAGAAGTGGATTTTTGTTTCGCCATAGCATTTCCATAGCTACTTGTGAGTCTTTTTACCTCCTGACAAGACTCTTCAGTACTTCGGGGACCTGAACACCTCAGGCTGCTGATATATGAAATATATTGGAATCTACTGAAATATAATTACACATAACCTCTCTTTGAAACATCTGTGTCACGTACTACTTGGTGTACTTGAAACACCCCTGTGGTGCCCTGGGAATTGCCTGACTTGACCGAAAGTTTTCATTGAGCACTGCTGAAGAATTAGGATTCCTCTCTAGAAATTGAAGGTTCGAAGCAATTCAATCAATCAAACATGAGGAAAAATCACCATGATTAAGCACCATTTTTGGGTTCAGCAACAAATGGTAGATTTGATTCTGGCGATATGGCCAACTGTGGTGCCTCGTTGGGAACGGAAGTGATGTCCCATTATTAGATGCGGGAGATCGCCATTGACCATGAAATTATCTCATCCCACTTGAATCAAAAAACAACATGATAGTATTTTACCGCGAAATATCTATGGTGTAAATTAGCTTGGTATATCTTTCAACCTGGTTGAATCCCTTACATGAATCGCATTAGAATGATAAGCCCATAAATCAGAATGGATAATAATCATCCATAATCATACTATAAATCCCACAATGATATCATATAACAACAACGATAAATGCCACAATGATGATAATGATCATAAAAAGGATAGAAACCATATATCATATTATCGCATACTAGTTATCATTATACCAAATAATAATAATCCCACCATCATAATGGTTGTGTATTATTTAACAATAAGAATAGAAATAAACATATAGAAGAAGGATCAAAATCATGATAATCATAATCCCACTCTTACTCATCACAATACCCCCATGATTTCCCATATCCCTGAGGATCTCCTCACCGACGACCGTGACCAGCTCGGAACTGCTCGGCTTCGCCGCGTCGGTTGGCGCACGCTGCTGCCAGCAGTGCTCGGTCGCTCGGTATCAACCCACGAATTTTTGCCATGGGAAAATTATGGAAAATTCACTGGAAGATACTGGAGGGAATAGTATAGAATAGTTGGGTGAACTGGAATCAATTACTTGAACATACTTGAACTGGGTGACTCTGATAATGGTTAATCATAATCCTCATTGACCGGAAGATTCTAAAACAGAAATGGATAGTCGGATAGCCGGTTTTTTAGGCCATCTACGATCAGGTGACGCGTCACCAGGTCGAGAGTTCACAGCACATGGGAGAAGTCATCCTTTCGGAACGGTACATATTTCATAATGCTTCGCCACATGGAGGGACAGCTTTGCAACGTTGATCAATGCTGGGAGATTTCGGAGATTTTAGATACTGCTTTAGCACAAACTCAAGACATCGCAGATCGATCCGATAAATCAACGAGGATTCTAAATGTTCAAAAAACTGATGAAACATGAGGATGATCAGTAGTTTGAACCAAGTGGAGATGTTGTTTGTATACAGGTTAATTGGCACATATTGGCACCAAATTTCCATCTAACTTCAAACATTGCCGTGGCTGAGGACTGTTTGCCTTGGTGACGCTGGCAGTTTCAAGACAGCAACTGCCGGAGCCTACGGGTTCCACGGGCTCAACGGGCACTCAAGTCGCGCACGTGCACGTGACCGACCTGGATGTGGCTTGGATTTCAGGCGTTTCTGACTTCACCCTTCCAACAAAAATGGATACCCGGCCTGGTAAACATTCATAGTTTGCGAACTTGAAAATGGCCATAGACATAGTTGATTTACCCATCAAAAATGTTGATTTTCCATGATTTTCCATAGTTATGTAAATGTTTACCAGAGCATAACACCCGCCATTGGCTAAAGGGGTTGGTTTCCTTTTGCCCACAAACAGTCCAGACACGTCCATCCCTGGTTGGTCTAATCAACGACCATCCCGCTGAAAACAAGCGGCTGCAGCTTGCAAAGTGGATTTTCCATGTTGGGCCATCGGCATTTGCAGATTGTGTATCCAGTTTGGAGGATGTGAGTGCTTGTACTTTCAGCCAGCATTTGGGGAGTCTACAGAGTTGAGACATCGTTGATTCTGGTGGGAGTTTGCTAAACTAAACTGTAGGTTTGCCACCCTGAAGGGCGCTAAACAATCAACAAACAATGTAGTATGCCAGTATGGTCTCACTATGACCACAAAACCCTTGAATCTGCCTCATGTGGGGATATGTGAAAACCCTGGTACCATGGGAATAACTACCGAGTGGGTTGAACACGCTTTGACCCACGTCCCCATGTGGCAACAACATCAAACTTCAAGTTCCCCCATTGACGGGCCAGTTTTATATGTGCTTTCTTGACGGGAACCCTGTTTGTTTTTCCCCACCTGCCAGGTGAGCGTCTCTAGTTTTGTCAGAGGTACTTTCTCCTTCTCGTCCTCCTTACTTAACCGCGACCTCCGGATCTCACTGGGCAGTTCCCATGTCAGAGAGAATGTCAGAATAGGCCAGAAGGGATGTCAGAATAGATTGAATAGATGTCAGATATAATGCCAGAATAGAATGTCAGAATAGAATGTCAGATAATGTCAGATAGAATGCCAGACTATAATGTCAGGAAATATATGCCATATAATGGACCATATATACTTCCAGATGAGATGTCAGAAACTGTGACAACATACGGTCCCGGTGGGAATCACTCGAAGTAAAGTATGTGTTTTATATAATATGTTATCTAATGTTATCTATTTTGATTTGTTTATACACACATATCTACACATGGATTAATTGTTGTATACCTGGATGTATACACATACCAGCCACATTCATCATGAACACGCATACGTCAAGACATACACATCTAGTGTACAGGTACTTGCCTTGTTTGCATCATCGTCACCATTATAATAGGAACAATCACCAGCATCATCATCGTCAACGTCTTCATTGTCGCTGCCGTCGCTGCCGTCGCCGTCGTCGCCGTCGTTATCATCATCATCATCATCATCATCATTATCATTATCATTATCATCATCATCATCGCACCATAAAACCATCAATACACAATATACACAATATAAACAATATAAACAATATAAACAATATAAACAATATAAACAATATTTTCAATATAATATCATCTAAATAATATGTATATATACCTGGACCCCCAAACGACTGTATTTTTTGGTCAATTCGCATATGACCATATTTTTTGGTCATACGGCATATATGCCAAAATTTCGAATTCTAAGTTGCACGCATGCGGGGGTAATCATGACACGAGTACTTTTCCAATATGTTTCCAATATGTTTTCAATAATTTTTCAATATGTTTCAATATTGTTCAATCTTGCAACTTTTCAATATGTTTTCAATATGTTTCCAATATTTATCAATATTCTTCAAACATGCCACTTGTCGCCAAATACCGCCAAATATTGGCATATGACCAAGAAAAATTGTCATTTCTCCAAATTCGGCAGTATTCGGTCAAATAACTGCAAAAAATGGTCATACGGTGTTCCAGGTATATATATATATGTGCGTGTGTGAATAGGTGTTGTTGTACATGCATCCTATCATTTTTTGCCATGAAATATTGAATCGGAGACTGTACCCCGTTCCATCCACTTGTCAATAATCACAACTTGGGGATATACCCCATCTTCAGTCAAACCCAAATGTCATTCATTGTTGCTTATATGGATATTATATAATTATATAAACTTATATATATATACCGTTACCTAATTTATGCCAGTTATTTACATATATCATATCATATATCCCACTGCATCCCCATGATGTCCCCTGGAAATTGGCTGACCATGTGTCAGCCCCTAGGCCTCTGTGCAATCCAAGAAGGCTCCCCAGTTGCCTGAAGGTCAGGGACGGTCAGGGATCAGCAGTGAAAAATTGTGGGGATATTACCTGAAATTTAGGCCTGAAAAATAGGCCTGAAAAAAATGGTAGGTACCTCCAATCAATCGGTTCCTGAAATGGCCATTGATATGATGATATCAAGATATATATCAAGTAGGATCGGTGGTCAAAATAGCGAGCAAACTGAACTTGTAATGTGACAGTGGAGTTAAGACCTGAAGCACACACTTTTTTTACTCAGTTGTTGGGGAGATTTAGGGAGAACATGCAAGGATGCATCGCACACATCAAATCAGAAGGCACACTTCCTTTCAATCCAGTCTGCAAGTTGCTGCAGAATTGCGGTCGCAGAAGATCATAAAAAACGGGTTCATGTTATGGTCATTGACTAGCCATGTGATCATGCAATTTCGCATTTGACCGATCATTAGGTAGTGCAATCACAAGACTCCGTAAATATCACTGGCACTAGCCCCATTGCTGGCGATCTTAGTGTTTGGTGACGTAATGTTTCTCATCCTTACTGGATGATATATAGATACGCCTTGGCAAGTGCTGCTTTTGGTCCGTTCTTGATGTGGCCCCCAGAAACACAACGATCAAATTAGGGCTGGAACTATCCCATGTGAGTAGTATGCAGCCATTCATGTGGGGTATCCATACAGATCACTACTGATGGGGGATCATACCAATAGTCGTGATCCATCGATACAGTAGCGATCCCCCATTCAATGGAAAACCTATGGTTCAAATTGGTTCAAATTGGTAGTTCTATGTAGTTCTCCAATTTTTTTCGTCTTGAGGAACTGCACCATACTCTCGTTCCACGGTGAGTTTGCCGAGCTCTGCCAGGGGGCCCTTGCAGTGCATTTGTTGCCATTTCTGCAAAAACCTTGGATGGATAGTTGAGTACTTTGATTTTTTCGAATATGAATAACAGTACGTAATGATTTTCATAGTTATAGTAGATTAATCAGTATGTTTTCACAGTATTTCAGATTTGCCATGGCTTACTACGTTAATCACCATTTTGATGGGGGTACCACGGCGAAGCAAATGGCTATGGTTGTGCAGTTTGTATCCAAAATCGACATCGAAAGCATCTGTCATGGTGAATCCAGGTTCTCAGTTGGATCTGAGGTGATTTTGATGGCTGCAGGATGGAAGTAGACCGGCAATCAGGATAGTATGTTCATGTATTTGACATGTGATATATAGATTTAACAAGATAACATCACACAACACAAGACAGCACAGCATAACAGAACATAGCATAACATGACATAACACAACATAGCATTGACAATCATTGACATAACATATCATACATATACATACATAACTCATACATGCATGTGTGTATATGTATCCGTAAGGTAATGTTTTTTTGTTACATTACATCATATCAAGGTTGTCTCAAAAACAATTGGATTTTTCACCTGCACCTGGTTCCACGCCCCGAGGGTGACTCCAAGAATTATTGGTGAAGATTCACGAAGATTCGCCGGTTTTTGGAAAACATTGTTTTTGGAAATGATCCAAAGATGTTTGGACATTTTTGGAGATTTTGGGGACATGGTTTAACATGATCATTCCATGAATCTACCTGAAAATGTCCCCAAAAGGTCCCCAAAATGGACCAACTCGCAGGCTTCGAATGCCAGCAAACTTCTACCAGTCGCACCTTGGAAGCCACTGCAGTTTCAGGGAACTGGGACCGTGACTTGAAGTGTTGCCATTGTTGCCATATATGGCGATATATAAGTGGATCTACCTAGATGATATTCACGGAATGTGTAAATTTTTCTGTTGGGTATCTAAGTTTATCCACGGCACACTGACTGGTGGTTTGGAACATGAATGGATTAGAAATTCCATTTCATATATGGGTTATCATCCCAACCCCATTGAACTCCATCATTTTTCAGCCGATGGTTAAAACTTTAACCACCAACCAGCTGAGATTTGGCAGGTGATGTTTCTGTCAAGTCACTAGTCACCAATTTGTGCCCGGCAGGTGATGTTTCATGGAGCAGCAGAGTCTGAGAAGGAGTTCATCCAGGTGAATCACTGGATTCGATCTGAACACCCAGGACGACTGGTCGAAGACGTGTCGTGGTTTCGGTCACGTCATATTTCACGGCTGATAAATTAACGTTTAAAATAACCCCAGAACTTTGCTGCATTCATTTCTGGGCGTAAAAAAAACTTGGGAAAAGGGTACTTTGAGCGTCTCGTTTTGTTACTCTTTGTATTGGGATACGTATACTACGCAATCTGAACAAGCTATCTTTGCTATCTTTTGCGGTTGTTATCTCAGATTAGACATGACTTTTATTTGACACGGTATGACACGCTGGAGTCCGAGCGTCAGGTTTCACAGCGCTCATTTGATAGATCTGAATTGTTAATGGGCAATCCCCATTATCCCCATAAGATGCCATAAATACATATATATATAATCTATTCATAAAATTCGACTAATCTTAGATTATTTCTTATTCATATAAGATATATATAAGCGGTTTTAATCATTAAGATTGATAATTAAATATCACCCATAAACGATGTTCAATCCAAAAAAAAAGCCTGCAGAAGCTCAAGCTGCACCAGGAACCTTCACTGTGCTGGTGAACCTCTTCACGGGCACCAACAGCTTCAGTCCACTGGAGGAGCGCGTTTTTCGCGAAAAGGAACTATAGCCAGCCACTGGGTCATTCTCCATGTCATGTCATGATGATTGATTATATTATATAGTAATGTTTAACTATATATTTACATATATAATTATATGATTGTATATATATACATAGAATTATATATAGAATTAGATATGACTATTCATGTAATATGTGTCATACTTATTTTGTTTCATAAACAAAAAAATGTGGAATTGTCTCCAGGGGGGCATTTTTTGGTGAACCTGGGGAGCCTGGGGTCTGATCAAGCTGGAAAATCCTGTGGATGGGTCAGCGAAATCCGAATCACCAGTTGATAGATGGGCAAAATCTCATTGAATCTATATCAAGAAAATGAGTCCTCAATCACTTAAATGCTTGCTTTCTATACTGCAAACAGTGCCAGTAAATTCCCAATTCATCGATTATGTTGTCCCCAAGATGTTATGGCCAATCAGATCTGTAACTCCCCATCTTAGTCAAAGCCACAGTCAAATGATGGAAAAGAAGCCCTTTTTTAAAGGACTCACCAACCGATGGGTTTTTGAAAGTTTGGATTTCACCATTTTTGCTGCTGAAATCCCTACTGCGCAGGAGCAAGTTGGAGGGCTCTATGGGTCCCCCAGAAAAACATGTCCAGAGGATGTCGAGTCGCAAAGTTCAACCATCCAGCTGTCATTTTTTTTGGGGGGATCTCATGAAGGAAATAGCTTACCATCACTTGGGGATGGTGTGCAAATGATAGTCAGCTACCGTGAAAAAAAAGTATAAAGGAAATCCCACTATCAAAAAGACTATTATCCGATATATTACTCCATATGTTCCTATCAATATCCTACTATATCCTGTGGCATTAGATGTCATCTTCATCTCCAGGTACCTCAGTCGGCTGGTGGAGGACTTCCCTGAACAGTCACCGACTTAGTGATCTAGACATGATACCCCCTGGTAAATTAACATGGTTAATGATGTTTAATGGTGGTTAATGATGGATAATGATGGATAGTGATGGTTAATGGATATTACTACCCTGGTAAATTAACAGTTGGACCCTGAAAATCACCAATTTTTAATGGAAACTAGTCTTCCAACCCCGATGACTGCCAGGGTCTATGTTAATTTACTGGAGGGTAATCCATTTCATGTGTCTATGGAGATCTATGGAGTCTATGAGCATGAAACATATGAAATCTCTCAAGTTGGGTTATGCAGGACTGTTTCCTGCAAGCCATTCCTGTACATTCCTGTACATGTCAAGCAATTTTCTGCAACTCCTTGATGAAAGCTGGGGATACAGCAGCTGTCACGCTGTCACTTGGAGTTCAACTCGCGTCATCTTCTTCGGACCAGTTTCCGAACTGTGCGTAGCGCCGTGTCGCACCGTAAAGAAATTGAATGTTGAAAAAAACCATGGTAAATCCATGGAATTTAATATGATTTCATGGTGTCTGCATGTGGGATCATTTTTTGGAATGTTTGAAACCATGGTGAACAACATGGGCGGAACCGTCGCAACACATTGCTAAAAACCCAAGTGTTTCAGCGATTTTTTGTCAACGCAACGGCGACCATTGGAATCATTTGGAATCATTTGGATTCATTTGGTAAGACGTCACGATACCTGGTTGGTGGTTTGGAACATGAAATTTATTTTTCCATATACTGGGAATGTCATCATCCCAATTGACTAATATTTTTCAGAGGGGTTGAAACCACCAACCAGATAAATATTGCTCACTTTGCTGAACTTTGCTCAGCACTATCCATCCCCTCGTGCTTCGCCCATCTGATTGTTCTGGGTATGCAGGATTCGGGAACCAGATCTTGCTGTTAGAAATTGCTGTTTTATTCTCAATTGTTACATCTCTTGGTTTTTCCTCAGTCGTTGGATGTGGTGCGCTGGTTCAAAATGGTGGTTTTTTTCCTGAAATGGGGCCCCTAAATCATCCTTTCCAACAATTTTCCATAGTAAACCAGCTATTGAATCATTGGGATACCCCCATGACTATTGTTGGAAAATTGGGGAAATTGGGATAATCAGGAAAATTGTTGGAAAAATTGGGATAGCCCCATGACTAGGGCGTTCACCCCCATATGTTTCACATATGTTTCACCCATACAAAAATCGCTCAGGTTTCATCATGGCTACAACCTGCTTTGCCATTCCCAGGGCGCGCTGGTGTGCCGCGTGGCCGTGCAGGTTGGGACGACTCTGGGTTGGTGGGTTGGAATCACCGAATGGCAGGACCATGGCCATTGAGGTATGGAAAATGGTGTGGAAACCTGAGTGGTTTGATGTATGGAAAATGAGGTTTCCAGAAAAAAATCCACAATTTGATTGGAAAGAAAAAGTGGAACATTGTGGTTGGAAGTTGGAACTGTTTAACAAACTCCGTGCTCTTCGATCTCTACTGGTATCTGGAATGATTTGGAATGATTTCAGACCACCCTAAATTCCAGAGATTGAAAGGAACAACCGGATACTACCTTTTGCTGGTTCATGCCACATGACCAGCTACTGATTGTCAGGCTTCGAATTCAATCGCTAAACTTGGACAGACGCCATCCTGCCACGTTGATGGCTTCTATCCCCATGTGTAGCTCCTCCAAGGGCATGATTCTGTTCAGTTGTGTTTTTTGTATCGTCCTCTCAGTCGTATGCCCATGGTTTCCTTCCTATGGATCAAAATACTGCTTACATGCATCTCCTCGCTTAATTGCGCCTATATATCCTCTGCCAGCTTATCATGTCCCAAATTGATATTGGTTTATGGTGGTGTATGCTATAAGATGTGTGGGAAAACAAATGTTAAAGATTATTTACCTGCTCATTGTATCATCATGGACTGTGGATGCCGAATCACCAGTTGGTAGATGGGCAAAATCCCCCTATAATCCCATTGTTTAGTATTTCATGGCAAGTGGTTCAGGATTTCGCAACCATCCACAGTATTTCTATATATACCCTTTGGTTATTTCACATGGCAGTGTGTCAAAACCAATAGTACCCCTGTAGTTCACATCAAAATTTAGCTGGTTTAGCTGGATGTTCATCCCCCTAAAAATGGTATGTATAGGTATTGATCCATACCCACATAGCTATGGAAAACGGCTCATGTATAGATTCTGATGATCGTCCCGGGTTTTTTCATAGTTCTCCACGGCAGGTCATGGATCATCACCGGGTGGTGAATTTTATCTCCCTGGCTGGACCTCAGTTCCTTGGTGAAAATGCTGCGCGTTTGGAAAAAAGCTGAGAAAATTGATGACAAACCCATGGCTAATATGGGTTAGTAATGATTAATAATGGAAAATCATGGAATAACATTGGTAGATTCATAGATTATTGATATTTACCTTAGTAAACATACCAAAAAAAATATGGAAAACCGATGGTTTCCCTCGGTTTAATTTGAACTCATGCCCAAACCATGCTCTGTTCTTTGATTTGAAAATTTGGGTCGCAGTTTGGCACGACAAAAACCACGTACAAAATGTAGGAGATACAACCTGTCCAATTATCAAATACACGCCCAGAATCAAAAAAATACAATGCATCCAACCACCACCTACCATCTGGTTATTTAACAGTTCGCCATGGAAAATCACCCTTTTTAATAGGTAAACCATCTATAAATGGGCCATCTATGGCGAACTGTTTAATAACCAGATGGTATATCAGTAGAGGATGAAACGCTTCGGTGAATCCAAAAATTTGATTTTGGATTTTTTAGCCAGCAAAAACACCCAGGGTTTCCGGTGATTCCCGTTGTGATATGCCAAAAATGAAGCGTAAATGGTTGATAACATGAACCCATTTATGGCATATCAACCATTTATGGCATATAACCATATTCACATGTTTTAAACCATAAAATGGTTGATAAAACAAGGTGGATAGTGTGGCTTTGACAATGGTTTCACGCAGCACCAATCGAGTGATTCATGGAGAATCACTAAACCACTACTGGATCCAAAAATACATCATCATGAGTTTGTTAACAAAGTTGGATGGTTGATGAAATACAAATTATTGATTCATGGACCATTTATAATTTATTGTGTTGTTTTCAATCTTTGATCTGAAAATAAAGAATCTCTACATACAAATGGCTTTGTCTGAAAATAGTGTACCCCTAAATCCATTGTTCATCAGTTTCCTTATTTTTGAATAGCTATTTGGGGGTACACTAACCAATTTATCCAATTTCAGACAACTAAATATCAGATTCCTGATCATATATCCAATCATTATAGACAAATACCATTTTCACATCCCATGAAATCACCATTCCTGTAGATCCCCAGGATGAAATCACCATGAAATCTCGAAGGAAAAACCATCATTTTTGACCACCATCAAATCTCAGTATATATACCCTCTGGTTATTTAACAGTTCGCCATGGAAAATCACCCTTCTATTAATAGGTAAACCATCTATAAATGGGCCATCTATACCATGGCTATGTTTAATAACCAGAGGGTATATCCTCTTAAAAATCTGTATGTATGTGTATATATATATATCCCCTTAAAAATCCATCAAACCACCATGAAATCCCCATTTTAACCCCATAAAAAAATCCATCAAACCACCCTGGTTGAAGTCAGAGGATGGGCGTCTATGGCACGACCTGGCTGGAATCTGCTCAGCCCTTCTTGGAGAAAAATCTGCCAATCCCTCCGCGACTTGGAGGAAAATTCTGGGAAAATCCTTGGAAAATGTGGGGGGGGGCCTGGAGGGTATGCCCAAATGGATGGTTTATAATGGACAATCCCTCTAAAATGGATGATTTGGGGGTCCCCCGTATTTTAGGAAACCTCCATGTATGTTTTTGGTGGCAATTCACCTACGTATAATGTGGATAAACACCATGGAATATGACGTTTTTTGTGGGGGGTGAGTAATTCACATATATGGGGAAGATTCCCTTGGCCTTGAACAGAACTGAACTATTGGGTGTGAAACCATTATATCGAGCTGTGGAAGATTGGTTTCAACAAGCCATTAGACCTCAAGTCAAGTAAACAAGCCATTGGAAGAAACCATCCCTGTAGAAACTCACCATTTGTGTTGCATTTTATATCCCAAATAAGAGTAATTCCAATTTCACAATCCCACTTGGTGGTGGTGCATGGGGGAAACACTACATCACCGAGGTTGCCACAGTTCATCCCAACCTCCATCATGTCGATGGGCGCCACTCGGATATTTCTGTGGGATATTTGGTGATGTTATGGGCATATGATACAAAACAACCTTTTCATGGGGTGCATACATATAAGTACATATAATATAGGGATATTTAGGATATCACCAGCATAATGGGAGGTTGATAGGCATTTAGCTGGATATAATGGGGATATAAAGACAACACATTATATATATATATATATACATACCCTCTGGTAATTTAACATACCTATGGAAAATCACAATTTTCAATGGGTAAATCCACTATAAATGGTTATTTTCCATAGCTATGTCAGCTATTACCAGAGGGTAAACATGTGGCTGAATTATAGTGACCTCACGTCGTGATGTCACTGGAATGTTTTTTTTTAGCTTTGGGGGAAGTATCCCCAGAAGGCAGCAAGTTTCAACTGTGTTTAGCCGCTAGCCAAATATTATGGTGATACGATGGGGATACGATACCCCTAATGTCACCAGAATATCATCAACATATACTGGTTGGTGGTTTGGAACATTTTTCCATATATTGGGAATAATCCTTCCCATTGACATATTTTTTCAGAGGGATTGAAACCACCAACCAGTATATATATATACATATATATATACACCCATAATATCACCGTGTCCATTATATCATATCGATGATATTATGGTTATACAATGCCGTACACCACGTAGGGATATTATGGGGATACAACTGGATGTGTATACATATATATATATATACACATATGGGGATGGGTTAAAATCTATGATCACCATATTTAGGGGAACAAGCATCCATTCACCAGATATTTTAGGGTACCAAACGGGGGGGACCAAGTGGTGTTTTTTCTACCAATCCGTTGATCCAAAGTGATCCATGGATTTCCCATGGATGTATCGTAGATTTCCTCAAAAATCCATGGTAAAAAGATGGAAAGAAAACAAAAAAAAAAACGAAGACCCCTGAATTTTCCAAGGCCGACATCCTGGCCAGCAACTTTCACACCTTCGCCTACGGATCGCTCCAAAACTCCAGCTCGTCGCCTGGAGTCATTAGATATTGTATTAATTATAATATATATATATATATACATATATATTTATTTATATGGGTAAATTATAACGACCTCACTGCAACCTCACTGGAATCATGGTTAATAAGGGAATCATCCCAAAATTGCCTTATTTCAGGTTAGTGAAATATTATAATTTACCCAGTATAATATAACAATATGGAGGTTTCCATAAATTGGGGTACCCCTGAAATGGATGGTGAATTTCATGGAAAATCCGATCAAAATAGATGATTTGGGGTACCCCCATTTCAGGAAACCTCCATATGAGAAAGAGGCTAAACTCTCCGTGTAGGAGGTATGTATTCGAGCGATTTATCATGTAAAAATATTCATCTTGATATGTAAAACGATATAGTGAAGCCCCAAAAACGATAACGTGGGAATCATATCATATGCGAAATCGTTGTGGGAAGTGAAGGAGTGGTGTACATGACATGATGGTCGATACCTGTTCTAGAAGCATCTAGATCATCTAGGCTCTCAGTTGTGGGGTATACGTCATGCCCAGCTCACACAACGGAAGATGTGCAAAAGTATGCTGACACTGTTGATCCCGGCAAATTTCTTTATTTCTGATTCTTGCAAACGGTTTTGTATCCAATCACGTATTGTTATGTGGTAACTAGCTGGATTTGGATGCTCTTTTTGTCTCGCCATTGTTCAAGCCTTCAGGATGGGCGTTTTGTATTTTCGCGCTTTCATGCAAGCAATGACGATGACAACAGGTTTGCTTTCCAACTTTCCTTGGTTCATGCCATTTTCCCAAAAATATTTCCCTCTTTGAACGACAACGAAAACAGTAACGATAACGAAACGATAAGCATTTCTTGACAAACTGTCCTTCGCTGATGGATGGCCCCGGTGCTAAAAGATTCTTGAGATGTTTCTTTGCCGATGAATATTATCACTTGCTTATTGCGATCTTTTCGCTGCTATGCATATTCTTTTGCAGCGTTCCGTTGCTTTAGTCAATCCCGGTTCATCCCGGGCACACCTGCACCTGCAGGTCCGGTTTGACGATCTTTATCCTAGATGAAGATAGCCAAGGCAAAGGCGTTGGACCATGTCGATGGTTTGCTACGCAGACGCTGGCGAGTGAATGCAAGGCATGGAGCATGTCGCTGTGAGAGCTCATCCGGGCTTCTTCCAACAAACTGAATTCAAAGCTTGTTTCTGAGCTGGAGAAAGGATGGTGCAACTGTGATTTGCAGTCGCGTTGGCAGGTATCTCATATTGTTATATATATATACACACATAATAGCGCCTGGAATACAATATAATTATGTTCGATTGAAATTCGAGATAGTGTTTTCAGAAATCTGTAGATATTGAATTTCGATCCGTAACCTGGAATATCTGTAATTATTCAATGTATCCCAAGAAGTCCTTAGTGATATACCCTCTGGCGCCATCAAACGTGGCTGAAGAATCCCCGAGCTAGCCCTGGAGGCTAAAAAAATGGAAAAATGGTCGAACTAATGGGGCCATTCCCGATTTCGCGTGTTTGATTTCTGGAGGATATCCATACCTGGAATATCAGAACCTGAAACCATGATCTATGAAATCAATGAATCATGGAGTAGCACTAACCGGACCGTCGGTTTGCTGCGCAAGACATGTCGTTGCGCCATTGCACTTCGTGTCATATGTTTCATAGTAACTTCACCAAACGGACTGGGACTAATTACTCAGACGGAAATCTCCAATTTGATCTGGGTAAATTATAGTGACCTCACCGCGACCGAACCCTGGAATCATGGTTGTTATATATATATATGGGTAACTATCCCCAACCATGACCGCAAGTTCCAAATTAGCGAAATTCTACAATTTACCCATATATATATATGTATGTATATACATACATATTGATATACAACTATACAACACATATTCATACATATTCATATGTTCTGCATATACAGACGTACTGACATTAGATGTAAATACTGACTGCATGATGATAATGGTTGATGATTTTGGATAACATTTCCCAAGTGGTGTGGGGACTACTGTCCATGCTAAAGCGAAACGTCCCAAGTGATGAAACATAATTGAAAACTGTCCTAAAAAGGTCTTGTCTCGTGTGTTCATCATTTGATATTTTGTCAGCATGCTCAGCCAGTCAAGGAGTTTTGCGTTTGGCAGTGATGACCATCGTTCTCGCGGACGCACATTGAAAGCTGATGATCCCTGATGTAGGTGGTGAATTGCGGGTTTCCAATCCTAACCGCAAACCGACAGAGGATACTCCGCTCACAACTCCTCCTGTAGAAACGGTAACTCGATTCTCCAACCAACCACAGCTCCCGATTTCAACACGACTTGTCACAGCTAAGGTTAGCCAATTTGTGGCACGACCCCTTGCATGAGGAAGACTACCTGAAAGGAAATGTCACTAGCCCTGCGAAGCTAACATCACTGGGAAATCTGAGTGATTTTTTGTTGCCACGTTTGACTGCTTTAGTTTCACCTGGGGTGGGCTGTGGCCCCACTTTGACCAGGCGCGTAGAACTGGTTCATCTCAAGCGGAACCAGGGTCGTTGACGGGTAGTTGATGGTTTTATAGCTTCATACAGGTTCCCATATGGTTCCCTTGTCTGAAGTTTTTCCAACAAAAAATATGGTGACTAAAATATGTTCCGTGAAATTTGAAGGATCTGCGATGACTTGTGGCTTGTCGGATCCACGATCCATATGGATCTGCTGGGCCGCTGGGCCTTTCTAAGGCCTTTCTGCCTCGTGCCAACGGCGAAGTGGGCCGCGGCAGTGTCGGCAAAGGCAACTTTGTGAAGTTGAGGAAAGCCGTGTCCCTCGATGATCAGATCATTACCCATAGGATCCATGTATGGTATATATGATAACATTTACCATCAATATATCCCCAATGTTAGCATATATACCATACATGGATCCTATGGGTTACGGAAGAGAAAACTCAAATGGAGTCTCAATTTTATTTGATCATTTTTATCCCATTGAATTCGTGCTGGGATCTCAAATACGTCGTGCCTTTTCCAGACGACTACTTGACCGGCCTTTGAACATCCAGATGGTAGGCTTGTTGTCATGGGCGATTTGTTTCAAAAGATTGAAGACGATTCACCATAGTAAATATACAGTACAAGTTTCACACATTGAAATGAACATCCAATCACGAGAAAATGATGGTACAAAGGAATTGTATGGAATTGTTGCTGCTAGAGTGGGAAAAAAAATTGTCCATATTTGAAACGCCATTTAGGACAAAAAAACACGAACTGGCTAGCATCTTGAGGCTGGGGTTGCAGATCTGGCCCCCGAACTCCTTCCTTCCCGAGGTTTCTGGTTGGCAGTTTCCAAGATCGCGACTACGACTCAAAACTGGGCTTGGAACCATGGCAATCTGGAATCTTTGGCTTCTACAAACCAGGTGCCTCGGAAACCAACAGCCCGAAGAATTGGATCCCTTGGATCTTGGATCCCTTGGATTTTCTTGTGGCCCTGGATGTTTGTCCATGTTGGTCTCAAACACGACCAAGCTTCTGTTTGAAAAGATTGATCTAAGAAGACCTTTGGGCAGGTTAATGGGTTATAGTGGGTTAGCGGGGAAATTCCCAGCTAGAAAGTGGCCCATTGTTTTGAAATTATCTAATTTCAGCTATGATGGACATTTTGTCATCTCCCCAATCTTATCCAGGCACGGATGACGAACTTCTTCCGATGAAGAAGCAGAAGCTCTTCCGTGAGGACACATCTTCTGCTGAAGATGGGAAAAATGGATCAGTTCAACCCTGGAAAGCAGGGATTTGAGAGATTTCTGCAGCAAATTGGGTTTCGGAAATGAACATGTTTCCGCACTATTCCCCTATAGGCATTCAAATTCCATAATTTGTTAGCTTCGCATGGTTTCTGGCAAAAAATGCCACCAATGATGGCTTGAAGAGGCCACTATAGTTATCCCGCAGAAACCAGAAATAAGAATGAGTTGATTCTTATCAAATAATCATGAACCATATATATTATATTATATATATATCAATAATGTATTTACCTATTTAACTATAGTTATTATCCCCCATCAACATACAGGACGCCTTTGGCCTCCGCACCTTGCACGACAGTGGCAGACTGCATGTGGAAGCGGTGCCCAACGTGGAGCATGGCGAATGGTGCCCAGCTTTAACGGGGGTCAGAACCTATTACTATCAATATCTATCAATGTTTGTGGGATGAACATCTATTTACCATCTATTTTGAGGTTACGCACCAGGGTTTTGACTGATAGCCATATATACATCTACATTTGCATATATATATATGCATGGTCATTTCAACGGGCTATAAATTGGAACGGAGTATTTTTTAATGAGGTGTATACATGAGTATACAACAAAACTGGGATTTTGCCCCAAAATGACCATGTTCATTGTTTCTCAATCGGATATTGATATTTACTTTGGCATATGAATGGAAAATATATGATATGTAACCAACACTACCTTATATTTGGAATTCTCTGAAGTGAATCTATGGTTCTAAATGCATACTCTCGAATTATGCAACACGAAGATGTTTCAGTGACACCGCAACAAAAGAAATGTGCACCTCAGCGGTCACAAAATGTGATGGGATCACCGGCAAACATTTCCGAAATGATGAATCTCAGAGATGGTTTTTTTGACAAAAAAACATGTTCATATGATTCATATGATTCATATGATTCATATGATTCATATGATTCATATCATGTTCATTCCCGTGATTTTGATGTTTCGCCATTCTCCGAGGCTCTCTTCGCGAAAGGTCTTCCAAAGCAGCTGGGCCGCGGCACTTTCTTTGGATAAAGCCGTAGAGAATACCGCCATCAAAAGCATAGAGATTTAGCCAAAAAAGATGGCGCACTCGCAAAATGGGGATTTGAGCCACTAATGATGGTAAATACATGTAAATACAACAGGATTCTACCGCCTTCATCAACTCGGCCCAGTTGGTCAAGAATCCAGTCGCAACTACATCCAATAGATCAATATGTGATATGAAATATTCCCCATATGGGCCCCAACATCGAGGCCATTTTAGAAGTGAAAAAATCAGGATCCCCCATTGGAATGCCATAGGAAGACATTCCAAATCCAATTGGACAACAGGATATCACCAGTAAAAGCTCATGTAAAAGCTCCCGAATGCCCGAATTCCTCGGTTTTTTTTTCTACAGTTTGATGCATCATTTGGAAACTGCCGAAGTCTTCACTCCATTCTTCAATCCATGGAAGTCCTCAGTTTATGTCTTTTGCACGTCGTGTTCACTCAAAATACGTTCTGTTGGCAGAAGTGAAAATGCGAGGTGGAAAATTCACCAGGGCTAAATACCCTCTGGTTATTTAACATAGCCATGGTATAGATGGTCCATAGGAATAGATGATTACCTCTTAAAAATGATGATTTTCCATGGCGAACTGGCAATGTCATAACCAGATGGTAATTGATGATGTGAGTGGAACCTTGGGTCGGCCAAAACTTGATCCGCAGGATATGTGTTGCCACATCTTGCGATGGGTGAAGTCTAAATCAGGTGGGATGGACATCAATTGGTCCATGGGAACTACGGTGGTTTTGGGAAATCCACTGTCAAAAACTCTCAGTTTATACATTGATACACCATTTTTTTCTTGACAGTTTTTGGGAATGATATGAATATATATATGAATGATGATAAATCAGTGGATTTTCTAGGGTGCCGCTGGAGGATCTTACTGTTTGAGAGGAACATGTCATCTTGTCTGGTGGATTTTCTAGAAGAAAAGCTTAAGTGGTTGCCAGAGGCTAATCCCCCGAGAGGTGTGGAGAGGTGTGGAGAGCTGTTTATATGTTTTAAATTGTTTTAACATCTCAAAATATGGGAGGTGGCACCATGGTTCCAACGGACAGGCCCTGCCCTGAACGGCGCTTCGGCACTCCTGTGTCAACATATCGGATCCGTCTCCTGCAGAGATAGGCCCCGCTGTCCTTTACCATTTGGGTCGGTCGGCTTGTTGAGCAGCTTTTTTGGGTGTTTTTTTTTTATTGTGATGGACTATACCAGTGTGTTTCGTTGTTACTATTGTTGCTATTAATTCGCTGTTTTTTTGCTGTTAGTGATGGAGATATGCATTAATTAATTAACGAACTGAACATTTGGGTTGTTTGCAGGGTCTCTAAGAATGACCATGATGCTTTGATGGACTTGTGGTTGGAGCTAGAAGTTAGAACTGGAAAGAGGTAAGTGAGAACTCGGCCTCAGAAAAGCATTGAACTGCTTAGAACTTAGGTTATATTTATCCAAAACTGGGGTTTTTCATTGGCTTTCAGTGGAGTTCACCCAACATCTGGCGGACCATCACTGCGACCGGGACCGTGCGACTGGATCGTGTTTTTTGTTCTGCTGATTTCTGCTGGGAATGAAGACAAACTTGTGCCAGCACAGGTGAAGAAGCATTGTTTTTGACCCTCGATACCTGGGTCTAGCTGCATACATGATGACATAATGAGCTGTGTTTTTTGCCACTTAAGATCGATTGAAAACTGGACTTCGCACCCAGTGACCTTTCGGCTGATTTTCAGCTGACTTGTATAGCATTAGATTTTGCTTACTGTGATTCTCTTGACGGGCAAGTCCATTGAATCGCGTCCGCAAACTTTCCCAAAAGGGTTCTTTAAGCTCCACACTTAGAGGAACAGCTTTAGAAATAGACGGACAGCCTGAATATGCCTGATTCTAAAACCCAAATGACTGGAAGTCAATCGCAGAAATTCTGCACCGGTTATCGGTAGATGAAAAAACGTTAACCATGTGCAATGAGAAACTCTACCACCGGTCGTGGCTGCCGCTCATCGAATCCCATCGAGTCAGCAGTGCAGTTGAGACCAGAATGGGACCATATCATTGGGCCCCTGGCCCATTCCCCCGATTCAAGCGATTCAAGGCCTTACCCAGGTCAGGTCACTCAAAAAAGGCCTGTCGCGTACAGAAAAAAATGGCTGTTGAGCTTCTTAATTTACTTCAGGAACTTCAGTAAACAAGAGCTGGATTTCGAGCCACATAAGGAGAATGGACTTGAGAAAATATGGAATTTGCATGAATTTGCTCACAATCGAATTTCACTCAACCAAGAGACAGCCAAAATAAAATTTCGAATCAAGCCACCAAAATTGGGAATTCATGAACAAGACTAGGGATTCAACCAGCGAAAGCTATGATGGCATTTGAATGGCTAAATGAAGGCCCCATTGGGTGGTAGTTTCTCTGCAAAAGGTTCCTTGAAACTAAACCATCCTTTTGTTTCATTGTCATCGGAACCATGTTTGAGAATACCCAAAAGCACAGAGTTTTTCTTGAAGTTAGCAAACAAAAATCAAGTGATCACTTGATTTTGTGTAATGCAGTTACCAGCTGTTAATAGCTGTTATAGACTTATAGATTCAATATGTTTCAACATCCAAAGCGGTCTGTCGGACACGGACACGACGCGCGTCGCTTTCTGTGGCAGCTCTTGCCGCGGCTTCAGGATCAGTCTACCGAACTGTTGCACTGTGAGAGCCGAACCGCACTGGGCGGTTCGGCATTTTTTCGTTGGTCGACTTCGTGTATCAACGATGTTCAAAACATTTGGCTTCAAAATGATCGTCTATGTGCATCCGCGAAACTCTGGACTGTCAAAAAAGAGGTTGAAACATGTTGAAACTCAGTGTGTTGATTTCCGTGTGTTGGTCCCTTCCAGTGATGCCGCTGCCTTTGCATATACCCTACAAGGAGGAGTCGGGGCTGCCCAGAACCATCCGAGGAGTCGAAGATCCCAAGAACCTTTTTTGGGGGGGAGATAGCCGTTTTTGACATGGTTTAACAGTTAAGTTTAATATGTTCTAACATGTTTTAACCATTACACTGATAATCATAAGGATATTTTTTTATTATTGTATAATGATTTTATAATGATATTAATGGTTGAAGATCATGCCCGGCTAAGAAGTTCACACGTCAGCGGGGTGGATTCCAAGATGGTGGGTCCGGTCCATCCTTGTTGCTTGATAAGATCCCCAAATCAAGCCACTCAGCAGCACATGTTGTTTTGTTTGTGGCTGCCTTCAATTCAACTTGGTCAAGTATTGACATATTATGATCGTTATGATCCTTAGCTCCACTTCAGAACTTCCTCCAATCATGTGCATCCATATCTAAGTATAAATCGTTGTGATCAATCCAGTGATAGTTCATACCTATCTTCACCATTTCCTTGACAATTTTAGGAAACCAACAAGAAAAGGTGGTGTATTCGTATTAACAGTCAGCCATATCACTGACTGGGAACAGGTTGGAGCCTGGTCCAATGGTACGTGTAAACCACATTACTGGCTCAACCGTGGATGTATGGCATATTTGAATATATATATATATATATACATATATATATATATATTAATATTATACATATATATATATGATTTGCGTTCTGTTTGATTTTGATGTTTCACAACATTTTAAGGTACTTTTTTTTAGATCCTTTCGTAACATCGAGGCAGTTCCGACCATGGGGCGGCTATGGATCCATGGAACTGGACTTGCTGAAGGGTCGGCCAAAGCTCAGGCGCTGCCGATTTCTGGGTAAAATCGCCCATTTTGGGCTGGTGAATGGCTGGTGAATTCTGATTTGTGAAGGTACTTTTCTATATCTGGGTTACTAAAATCCGGAAAATCTGAAAGGGTTTTTGTGGACAATTGCTTATGGGGATGTTTGATGACAGAGCAATATGAAACTATTTGTTTTGTATCTTTTTGTGTAGATTTTATCACCATGGATGCGAACCACTTACCCCACTTACCTATTTGGAGGAGCGTCCCAGTTGCCCCACATGCTACGTGTTATACGTGGTACACTCCTGCTACCCTACTGCTGCTGGTTGGTTCAAACTTCGCTTGGTATGTGATTGACAATCATGGTCGTGCCCCAGTATTCAATGGGATAAACCCCAGGCTAAATGGGCTACACTATTGGAAGAAACTATTTTGGTTGTAAAACACTAGGATTGTCCCAGACATTTATTTGATGATTCCGGCAACGTTGCGAATGTTCAATCTCATTGCGGATGTGAAATTGGACTAGATCCCATGATTTTATAGCAAATTGAGACATTGACCACCAAAGATTGGATCTAAAGAAACACAGATATGGATAGATTGGGTCGTGACCAACAATCAGGTGATTTTTTTTTCGTGAGTACCTACCAGGCGGAAAACATGGATTTATTCGACATTTAACAACCAAAAAAATGATGATCAATTGCTGTTTGGATTCGCCATACCCTCTAAGCCATCCAAGTAGCTAGGATTTTGATCCTTGTTGATTAGAAAAGTAGATTTCTGGGTGGTGGTTTGGAACAGTTTTTTTCCACATATTGGGGATGTCATCATCCCAACTGACTAATATTTCTCAGAGGGGTAGGTCAACCACCAACCAGATTTTTTCCTTTAGGTTCACCGGCCAGGGCTAGTTTGGTCCCGATCTTCTTCTCCATTGTGCTGCCCTGGTGCCTTTTTGTTGGGGTCCCAGAGTTCCATTTCAGGAAATTTCAGGAGGCCAAGCGCTTGGCCTTGGTATTTGTAAATGGGGCGCCCAAATCACCATTTTCATTGAGAAAAATGATGATTAGCCAGTGAAATTTGATAATTTGGTGGTTACGAATCGGACAAACCAGTCTAAAAACAAAAAATGTTTTGCACTGCATAGGGACATGTTTGTCCATCCACATGTTGAGTGGTTCAGCCGTATTTAAACCATGTAAAAACGCCATCTCTTTTCTTGGGTAGTGACAGGGAAATGGTGCTCTATATTCGAGAGATGTGTTTGCGTTCTTCCCAGCAAGTTGTTCGCAGCCCAATTTTGATGTACCCAGGATGTTTGATCAAATTCAAAAAGAACCTTTCCAAGTCCCTACAATCAGCAGCTCTAAATAGGCACTTGCTTTGCATTCATCAACAGCCACGAGAAATTGGGAGCTGCTTTCACTCAGTGAGCAGTTCACCTGTGATTCATCATACTCTGTCATTGTCGGTCGCTACCAGTACCAGTGAGCGCTACCAGTACCAGTGAGAATTTTGCTGCTTATTCACCCCTATTCCGCCAGCATAAAGAGATTTACAAGATGTTACAGCCATGACAGGTCAGTGCAAGCATTGTTCCCATTTTTGTACTGGCCGTATCGGCTCAGTTGTATCACTGGAATGAAGCCTAAAGTTACAGGGTTGCTACCTGGGGGTATGCTGGTGGACCCACATAGGAATCTTTCCCTGGCCACACCCAGCAACCACTGGTATTGTGTCCTCTTGAACTCCGAAAGGACACAAAAACCTGAGCAGCCTGCAGTTGTTGCAGTTTTCTGATGTCTGGCCTGGCTTGGATGTTCTGTTCTGCCATCCTTGTCCACTTCAACAGCACGGTGGTTGTTCTGTTCTTCCCGTGCAAAAGCTTCTCAAGTCTTACCTGAGACCATGCCAAACAAAAGAAGACCTTTTCGTGGCTTTTCCGGCCCTGGGAAGCACGCTTGACATTGGCATTGGCTTTTCCATTTTGGCTTCGGTGTCAGTGAAGAAGACCACATTTTCTGGCATTATCCCAGCTATATTTGGGTGAAGAAGCGAGGACCGCATCCCACAATACAAATGGATTACAAATGGCTCATTTCGGGTGAATTGCACATGCACTTCTATTGATGTATAGATGTTGCATCGTATTTCACCTTTCTTTTTAGCCCTTCAAAAAAACATCAGGGTCATGCAACATTTTGGCAGCAATCGATGGCCCCTCATGCGGGACTTTAGTCCCCATTTATTGTTGGATTCAATCACGATGGTTATGAACTTCAACCTGCAAACAATCACTGGTCATGTACTCGTAACTGGCAAATCCTTCTGCGAAGCTATAAAAACACCGCTAGAATTGCTATGAATATACCATCCCAACTAACATAGCGACCCTGCCACGAGTTGCAAGTCCAGGGGGTGATTCTCACAGGGGGTTTTGGTACAAAAAATATGTACTGAAATGCCATAGGCGACTTGCTACGAATGTATAATTAACTATGAGTCAATGGTTAATAATGGTTTATTAATAATGGTTATTTTTTCCAGAGGGAAATCTGATGTTAATGTATTTTATAGCAATATCTATAGTCAATGGTTAACATAAATTACCCATGGTTGGCCATGAATGGGAGGTGATCAATATCCCAATCTTGGTTGACACGGATTCCCAGTTCATGGTGATATTCCCCAACATATTTGTTAGTATAATCCCCGAAGGAAACATCAACCAAGCGGGCTGCATTCATGGGCTGCCTTTAGCAGCCACTGGGCTTGGTATAATCCCCAATCCCCATTCATGGATTGATTGTCATATATTTTTGGTCACCAGTCATCAACCAACCATCATTGATCAATTATATCATAGTTATATCATCCACTTATATTCCCATTTAGATATAACTGGCTATCCCCTATAGTTACTAGTTATATTCCCATAGTTATTTTGTGGATGGAAGACATCCTGCACCAGTTGGTAGATGGTGTATGCCATTATAATCTCATTATTTACAGTGTTCTATAGTTACCAGTAGTTACCAACTGGTGCAGGATTTCGCAACCATCCACGGTATCATAGTTCTATCCACTTATCATCACTTTATTTTCCCAATAAGATGATATCTAGTTATATCCACCCATATGTTTTTGATGATCACTTATCATAGTTATCATAGTTATATCCACCAATAGTTATATCCACTTAGTATCATCAAAAACATCATTCCCAGTCCGAGGCCTTCACCTATTTGTCGGTGGCCTCCTCGATGCATTTGACGAATCCTGCAGAGACCATGGTGGCACTGGCCTGCGGCGCCCTGCTATTGATCTGTTTCTTGGTGGATCATTCTGGGTAAATTTCATCACGACCGAAGCCTGTTCTTCCGAGCCCTGGAATCATGGTTTATTTTAGGGAAATCATCCCCAAATGGCCCAACAATTCAGGTTAGTGATTTATGTTCTAATTTACCCAGATCATTGGACAAAAGCATGGTGAAATGGGCAACATATAGAGAAAGAAAGGAAAACATGGAGAACATGATAGAAAATGGCGATGAAACTTAGAAAAAAACGGGGATTTATTGATTTTATAGTTGATTGATGATAGCCAAGTTGTTCAAAAGAATTCCAAAATCTATGCTTTATGGAGGATATATTGAACTAGTTATTGGGGTTCATAGACCAACAAACATTTCACTGGGGGGGCACGACCTTGCAGGCATTTAAAAAAGAGATATCACGGGAGTAAAATCGGGATGTTCTGTAACATTGGGATATCAGTGGATGGGGCATTCTATATGTTAATCATGCAGATTTCATGAAATTTCAATGGGAATATATAACTAGCATGATGGGGATATAACCAGATTAAACCTAGACATATTTTGTGGAATATGGAAATATCACCAACAATACGATATTTGGGTGTGGTGGAACATTTGATATACACCCCATTTTGACATTTTGTGATCATCGGATTCTGGGGTACCGTTTTTGTTGTCCAAAGCAAGAGGATGGGACCATTGATGGCAACGAACATGATGACACCTGGATGTACAATGATGGTATGATACCGTATGCCCATGGTATGAACGAAAAACCACGATCAATATTCCCGCAAAGGGTCGTGGATGACGGATTTGGTATGATACCCATATGCTCCATGCATGGAATGCATGGAATATTTACCAGCATTTGCCCAACAAATCACCCAAATGTTGATAGATATACCATACATGGAGCATATGGGATATGGTTTCACCAAAAGATGGGGATGCCCAGATATCCCAATATTCATCCAAAAGAAGAGTCGCCACGGGGTCACCCCGTGGTGAGCGTACAGCTTGTTGGGACATGTCCCTGAAAGGCACCCCCAAATCAATGATTATACCCTCCGGTATTCAAACGTTGAACAGGAAAATGTTCCATTTATAGTGGATTTTCCCTTTACGATTTCCATTCATATATCATATATCCATTTATAGGAAATTATTGATCAATAAATCCAAAACTGAAACGAGTATAATGTTAGACGTTTTCAGGGCTGTTCTTACAAAACCCGTTCAAAAACCAGCACCAGCACTATCATTTGTCTATCTTTGTTGGGGTCACCGGGAGCTGAACTCCGGGCTCACCGAGGCATGTTCTTCGCATGGCTGGATCGACTGCTGCGCTGGCGATCACCGGAACCGCTTCTTGGATCACCAGGTGGTTTTTGGGTGAGGCACTGGCTGCTTGTTTGGTGTTATGTGAAATTAACCAGGGTTGGAATTCCTGTCCTGTCAAGAATGAGAACAGTTCAACTATGAAAAATATCGGGGACTCGCATCTTAATGAGATGGGATGATTTATTTCTGATTGAAAGGGGAAGAATCCGGTAAATGATGGTAAATGTTGTTTCGGATATGAGTCGTCTACACCACCAGTTGGTTGTTCATTACAGCAGAACTGGGTCTATGATAGACCAAAGATTAGGAGGTGAACCGCGTTACTGTGGTTCAAACGCCAAAATGAAGGACGAGACACATCACTGTTATTGGATCCCTGGTGATTTCCAACTATGGTATAAGATGTATAAGTAATTACATGACATCCAACTATTTGCCCCAGAAGCTCTGGGTTGTAAAGATTGATGGAACTGCACACGTCACGTGTTGTTTCGGTGATGGAACTGCGCTGTTTGCATAGAAATACATTGGAATTGTGGATACTAGTTACTAAGAAAAACACATACACTTTAATTTATCATTTATCCACGAACCCTTTGGGAGTTTTTTGTTGGCCCATCTTCATATTCTATGCGTTTGCCAGGTTTTGTCAGCGCCAATGTGGGTTCCAAATAGAGATAGACTGCCGCACCATGATAGAGCTGTGGGTCAATCATTGGTAAAATGCTTATATATCTTGAAATATCTTGAAATATCTTGAAATGTCTTGAAATGTCTTGAAATATCTTGAAATATCTTGAAATGTCTTGAAATATCTTGAAATATCTTGAAATATCTTGAAATATCTTGAAATATCTTGAAATATCTTGAAATGTCTTGAAATATCTTGAAATGTCTTGAAATGTCTTGAAATGTCTTGAAATATCTTGAAATCCACAGAATATCTATGATTTTGTATGATTTTGTGACTTCGTCTAGTGAGTCGAACGTGCTCACCTCCCTTAGCATCGCAAGGTCAACGTTGGGATTCTTCGGATTTTCCTTCCTGTTGGCTTGGATCGCAGGCACGGCCAGAGCTATACGGCCAGGATGGGGGGCCCCCGGTCAATGTTGCGTTCAGTTGCCTTATTTTGGTGGCTGAATGAATTATGGTTTACCCTCTGGTGAACTAACATAGCAATGGAAAATCACCATTTTCAATGGGTAAATCAACTATTTCAATGGCCATTTTCAATAGCTATTTTGACATAACCAGAGGGTATGGTTTATGGTGGATATCACATGATATGACGAACTAGTATTCATGGGAGTTTTGTTATGTAACCAACTTATAACTGGGGGGGCCCCATCCTGTACACTGGGATTATAATGGGATGACCATCTACTGGTGATTCGGATTTCGCAACATTTCGCAACCATCCACTGACAGTAGCTCGCTGGAGTATTCAACGGAGAATGTCATGGAGAGATTGTGATATATTGTCATTCCCAATTGCAAAGATTGTCCTGCCCAATTATGCTGTGCCCAGATTGGTATTTTAATGCCTCAATTAATGTCTCAATGTTTGAATGAATCCGGATCGCCGATTAGGAATCCAACAGTCGTATGGGGATAGGTTAGCTCGTTGGAGCTTGAATATAGCCAATGAATTTGGGAGATAAACGCAGCAACAACCATATATCGTATATCATATAAGTTCATACAAGCGACAAATATGTCAATGACAATTTGGGACCACCGAACCGAAGCTTTGAAATCGCCCTCATGAAATTGCATGAAGACCATGAAAGACCAAGAGAAATCCCGGGACTTGGTGCCATCCAAACTTGGATTTGACCAAGACAATTAGAGAATCTCGAGGAAAATGGGACACTATGCATCTTGCTGATTTTGTTGGGATTACCCAAGGATGCTGGCTGGATCCCAATTAATTTGGGATGCATCTGCTGATATCTGCTGTAAAATATCCACTTTGGATCATTACCATTATAATCACCATTGTAATCATTGTTAACCTTTAACAGACTGTAATTTCTGTAATCATTATTAACCTTTAATATCCTTTAATCATTATTATTAACCATTACTATCATTAATATTGATTATTATATATTATTATTATCCATTATTGTTAAATAATATTATTAAATAACCATATTTAATAATAATGATTATCATTCCACTTTGCACTTTGTTAATGATTAATGATGATTATAATGGTGATGCCAGGGCTTACCAGTCTCTGGCCAGTGGACAGTCATCTGAGGCATTCTCCTGGGAACTATGAGCTACCAAACGCAACCTGGTGTCTTTTAGGGGAGGCTTCACTGTGCCTATGGATCAAAAAAAAATAGATGTTGATACTTTTTGAATGTCGGGTGTCAAATTAATTAACCTAATTCTGCACTTTCCTCCAAAATTGAGTACAATGAAACCTGAAAAAGATCAGACGGAACCTGAAAATGTCGATGTTCAACATGAAAATCTTCGTCCAGATCTCTTTATCTTCATAAGTCAAAGTATTTGTTTATTCGGACTACTTCATTTTGAATGTGGCAGGTCAGGCCCATTAACTTGAAAAATATCCTTCATTCCATAGGGGTTTGTTCAGCGTTCCCGCCGCGTTTGAACATCCAGCACCCTGCTGTGTTGACTGGTCACCCGAGGTATACGTTGAAGTGGTTTGAGTGCCTTGGTTGAAAGGTCCCGCGCCTATCCAACGAGACAGAAATTTCAGAAGCAAAAGGAGAAGGGCCTGCAGCAAAGGGAAGTTTCCTAACCCATGACGGATCCATGGTGCTGCTATATATGGTGTGCCATGGATCCCATCACATGGATCCCATCAATATACCCCAGTCATGTTAAACATATATACCATATATACCATCATTTACCATCAATTTACCATCAATGTACCATCTATATGACGGATCCGTCATGGGTCATCCCAACAAATCCCTGTCAGTTGTGAAGTTCCTCCTGGCGGATTGGTGCTAAGCTAAGGCTTACGAGGCTCAACACCTACAAAGGCGAGAACTGGGGCTTGACACTGAAGTAGTGCAGTTTCCAAGGTCAGTTTCCAAGAACAACGGCGTTTTTTCATGTTTTTTCATAGTTCCTTAAGGTTTTTCATTTGATCATTTGGCTGATAATGGGAGGACATTTCTCACTCATGGAGTTCTTAAGTTCAGTGATTGATGGGGTTTCACCACCAGCTTTTTTCAGAAACCGCAAGCGGTTCCAGGTGTGGACCCCGACGTGTCGAGGTGCGGTGTTTGCAAAAAGAAACCACTGGGTCTCTTGGACAAACCATGGGAAACGCATATAATTAGATGATATATTAGATCAATGTTTGGATGATCTTATATAGATGTATTATGATGTATGTGCAGGGTTGACTAGTCTATGATGTTGTATGCCTACAATGGCCTACGACATGAATATATTCTCCTTCCGTTTGTTTATGCACATACGGTACACGTATGGATCCATTCGACTTTGTGGAACATTCACATGACACTGAAGCAGTGGTGCAAGTTTGCTGGATCATTGCTTGTTTGTCCGGACAAGACACGTATTTATCCCCATGCATCCCCTATTCTATATCATATCAACCTTGATCGCAGGTCAAACTTTTTAAGGGGCACAGATGATTATAGTTATGATATGTTATGATTGTATACACACCATTATCTCAAGTATCATCCCACAACTTCTTCCATTGCCAGGGGCGCGCAGCTGATGGATGCGGGATTCATCAACTTCCTCCCAGGAACCCATGTCGAGGTCAACATCTCGATGGGTTACAAGGATGAATCGTCGTGGCCTCAGATGACTCAGATGGCCAACCTGGGTACCCTCTGGTTATGTCAAAATAGCTATTGAAAATGGCCATAGAAATAGTGGAATTTCCCATCAAAAATGGTGATTTTCCATAGTTATGTAAACGTTTACCAGAGGGTAACCTGGCTTAACCGTTAGGGACCTGGAAAAGATATAATTAATCTGGTTGGTGACTGGAACCATGGAATTTTGAATGAATTTCCCATCATATTGGGAATGTCATCATCCCAACTGACTAATATTTTTCAGAGGTGTATATATATGTCAACCTGGGATGGGTACAAAAGACTTGAAATCTGTGACAGTTTTAGTCTTTACAGATCTTTTTATTGGTAAATTTATATATATATATATATATCATGGCAAGTGTTTATTTAAAAACAATACCCCAAACATCACATTTTTGTTGCATGGTAATAAAGATCGGCCAAATTGTGATCGTGGCGTACAGCGTTTTGTGGATCCGAAATGCTTGGTACAAAAAGGATCAAATCGCGGGTCGTCGATGGGATCCCATCCACTTAATCTAATGATGATATAATGGTGAATAATGGTGAATATCTGGTTGGTGGTGACTGGAACCATGGAATTTTGAATGACTTCCCATCGGGAATGGAATAATCATCCCAAGTGACGAACTCACTCCATCATTTTTCAGAGGGGTGTTGGCATACCACCAACCAGTAATTCATGGTAATTCCCATTGAAATGATGGTCATGTTATGGCGCTACCTGCGATGGACCTGGGATGGCTGGAGCAGAGGCTTTACTGCGTCGCCCCACTGCAACTTGGACCTCTGCCTTTAGTGACCTACGACTTTTGGCTGATTGGAAAAGACTGCTGTCAGGCGGGCCTTTGTGGCTAAGTGCTGAGTTGAGACCACAATCCAGTTTTGGTCTTGTTGCTGTCAGGTTACTTCAGGTTACTTTGTTGAAGATCTTCTCACATTGAGATGGTTTCATTCCCAGTGTTGTTGCTAGTCTCCCACAAGTTTTCCTCCTCAAATCATGTTATTCTGCTGTCAGGACTTGTTAGCTTTGTCCAAAGATGGGCATGTTCCCAAGTCCCTCGAAAATGCTTCATAGATTTCGTACTAGAAATGGATGGAAATTGGATAATCCGAGATAATCCCATCTCCCATTCTAAATATATCAAATACCCTCTAGAAACTATGGTTTTTGTATGTTTTTGTTGGATGATGGGATTACCCAGATGATATCCACCTTTCAACATCCTTAAGATGGCTTCCCATCGCACGCAGGCCAGTAAACGTGGCTTCTCCTGTGGATCTGCCAAGCATCTTCATTCCAGTGGCATGATCGCACGCAGGCGCCCCGGGCCGGATCCAGTGGAGTCAGAAAGATGTCTTGTACCATCTCAGCACTTTTTTTTTAGCTGATCCTCCTTCATTTGGGTGTGTCTGAAAATAGTGTACCCCTAAACCCAATGGTTTTGCTGATCATTATCCCTATTAAATGGCTATAATTGGGAATATACCCTATTTTCAGACAAACCCATTTCAATAGCCGCTATGGCAGCTATGGGATTTTGAAAGAGACCCAACTCGAAGGGTGGAAGACCTGGCCAGGGTCTTGGCTGATGATTTGGACTACTACAAGTTGGCTGTACGACAGGCGATGGATTCTCGACGTTTTGCCACGGCAACTTCCAAAATCTGGGCTATTCTTCCGAAATTCTTCTGTTGTTTTTCACAGGAAATGTTGGCGCAACCTCCAAGACGCATGACATTGTTGGTGAAATGGAAAATGATGATATGACATGATATGATAATGTTTTTGCATCCCGTCGCCGACAGGCCGTTATTTTTTGGGCTTCCCAGTGAATTTTGGTACCCAAAATTTAATGCAAAAGTTTAGCTTTTTTTGAAGAAAGCCATATCATATTGTTGATCAGGACAGCAATATTGCTCGTTAGATAGATGGATGGATGGATGGATAGATAGATAGATAGATAGGTAATTATACATGCTTATCAATATCTCCAATACAATCAGTAGTATCCAACGATGTTCCACCAGGCTGAAGCTGCCTATGGCATCATGGCAGCGCATCCCTTGTTCTTCGAACAAGCCAAGGTCGATGAGGCTGGCAGATGGTGCTGGCAGATCCCCGTTTCAACAGAGATAGATAGCTGGGATCTACATCCCCAGCCTTTGTTTAACCATGAAATATAGAGATGACAATGGGGACATTAGCCATCATTAGCCCCCCCAAAAAAGGGATTACAATGGGGAGATCATAGGGATATGTTCATAGTATGAATTTGAGAATAAATGATATGAAAATGTTGGATCTATAGTGAATTGTGCCACTGCTACAATTCATTGTTTGGGGAAACCAACTATTTGATGGGATGTGTTTTGTATTATTAAATATAATTTTATTTATATATATATATATTCTTATAGATTATATATATATATATATTATTGGGATATAATAATATCAACATAATGGGAATTTGATAGGTAATATAACTGGATATACTGGGTATATAAAGCCGACGTATACATATTTTATATAGACACATGATATTTGGCTGAATTATAATGCTTGACATGGTGACGTCACTGGAATGATGGGAATTACAGATGGGGAATCATCACCATATAGCAGCAAGTTTCAGCTATTTTCAGGTTGGTAAAATATGGTGAAATATTACAATTCAGCTCTGCATGTTCCATGTCTCCAATATATTAAACCATTTCTCCAACACTAATCCCATCCCCTATGTGTAACACGCCCAGAAAGTGCGGTCCAAAAATGTGTATGTAAATCGCCTACTAACCCATGGTTTCTGGTGCTTACAATTAGGGGAAGGGATGCTAGGTGTTGATCCATATTCAGACATCATACAACTGATATTTTCCTAGGTTAACTGTTGGGTTGTTGGTGAAATAACTTAGCACAGGTGAAGTTGGCGACCAGGATGCGAATGGGTTTTGAATGGGTTTTGCATATCCCAAATGTGAAACAAATCGTTGGATTCTAGGGAGAATTCACCGAAAACCCAGACTGTCATATGAATTTTTGATGACAAAAACCATGGTTTCCCGTAGATTTTCCCCGTAGAAAGCCATGAAAGATGCCTTGATGCAGGTCCCTGAAGAGCTGGTGAACCAAGCGCAACAAGCCTTACAGCACTATTTCTTAGGCTGGGAGGGCCTTGCTGGGCTTGAAATCTTCTTGGTGGTTTGGTTGGAACATTTGCCCTCTGGTTATGACTAACATAGCCATGGAAAATCCCAACCATAAATGGAGGTTTATAGCTGGGAAAAACATCTATAAATTGGCCATTTTCCATGGCGAACTGTTAAATAACCAGAGGGTACTAGATCCCATATTAAAAAAACATAAAGAAGCCATGGAAACTTGGTAAACTATGGACTAATCATGATCAAAGGAAGTTTAGGGGGAGAAACTTCCGTGTTACGGACTTTTAGAATGTCAGGGAAAGAGTTAGTCAAAGAAAGAGTTAGCAAAGAAAGAGTTCGTCAAAGAAAGAGTTAGTCAAAGAAGAGTTAGTCAAAGAAAGAGTTAGTGCGGGAAAGAGTTAGTCAAAGAAAGAGTTAGCAAAGAAACAGTTAGTCAGGGAAAGAGTTAGTC
>Ga0126342_10000477_pt1 | contig 43816 bp, 42 predicted proteins | sample Cyp1metagenome_FD_92528 | JGI IMG/M metagenome (GOLD analysis project Ga0126342, IMG submission 92528) | Coral microbial communities from Lord Howe Island, Old Settlement Bay, Australia - Cyphastrea 1 metagenome | ecosystem: Host-associated > Invertebrates > Cnidaria > Coral ...
ACTGCTGACATCGTCAGATGGAACAGTTGCATCTAGCAAGGACGTAGAAAGAATTCTTCTTCACTGTTTCTCACGCCTAGTCATTCACTATCTCCTGTCAGGTTTAACTGAAGTGTTTTTGCACGTACGATGTATTCCACATCAGTAATTCGATAAGATGTTTTCTGAGCAAGTGTGTGGGCAGGTCGCGCAAGCCATGGCCTCCAGAGAGAGAGAGAGAGAAGAGCTCTACTGGCTCTTATTGACCGCTTATCCGTAAACTGGGTATTCCATCTGTTATCTGCCTGACTTTTTTGTGTGTCAACGAATTCTCCCGAACAGAGTTTCGATGAGAAGATTGTAGATGTTATCTACTGGACTATAACTCGGCAGATCTATCATATTCGTGAGAAATGTTCCATCCATATAGCTGTTTCGAAGGGACGAGCTGCAAGGAGCTGCGATGACTGCGATGTCTGTCAGGTTGGTCATCCTGAGATTGGAGCGTATCACTGCGATGGTTACCGTACGGTGGAGAAATCTACACCTTTGGGGCTGATTCGGTACCCAATATGTTTCGACGTCAAAGCTGAGTGACCGAATTTGTTTTTGAATTTGGTCGCACAAGTTCGAAAGGGGGTGTGAAAAATCATCTTAGGTAAAGCTAGTGTAGCGATCTTGTGCTTGAACTTGGGTAGTTGTTAGGTGTTTTGTAATTAGTTGTAGGTTGTGGACTTTGGTAGTTTGGACTTTATCTGTAGTTAGCAGGCGATTCTGGTGTAGTTAGTTGATTTCATCTCGTTTTGTCACAAAGAGTTGTGACGTAGTTGCCATTTTTCGTTTGTAGTTAACTGTTTTCAGGTTTCTGCACATGAACGTTTTGCACGAAACCAATCGAAGAGTTTTTAGGAACCAAGAAGCCTGTTTGACACGTTTTTCGATTGGTAGAATCATTTTTGCACGGCTAGGTTTGTAGAGTTCTTGGAATTTCTTCAACTGGACTGGAATCCAGTTTGCTCATCCCACAGAAACTCACTCAGTTTCTGTGTTCTGAACTGTGTTGGTCAACGTGAACGTTGGCTCAAGCCTGCGAGAGCGAAAAGTGTGTGAGTGTGTCACCATGAGACGGCCTGGGAGAGTCGGAGACCGCAGAAACGCAAAACTCTCACTTTTCGTTTTGTTTTGGTTTGGGTTTACTCTGAGCAGGAGAGGTTTGAAAGCGGTTTTCGCGATCTAGCTTTGTGTGTCAAAGTATTACGGAAAAATTCGCAGCAATTGCAATCTAAGTGTTAGGTGTCAGCATGTTCCGGACCATGTTCACTTACATTAGTTACAGTCAGACAGTGAAAAGTCCGAAACGAGTTCACAAACTGATCAACATCGTCCAACAATGTCCACGTGTCACACAAGACAAAGACGAACCCAAAAGACCGAGATGGAAAAGAACAGGACACCGTCACGGAAAACAGAAAAACTCCAGCAAACCATCCAGACGGGACAACGGAAGTATTCACAGCCCACGTCCACTGATTCGCAGCAAAAGGACAGTGCAAAGTGAAAACTTTGGGGAAGGTGCAAAGACCTTCAGGTTGGAGCAAGTTGGATTCCAGGCAGTCACCTGCGATTCCAAAGTCTATCGAATTCAAAACCTTAGAAAAATGCCGTTGAGTTACAATCAGAAAAACAAAAAGTTTCTTAGCAGAATTCCTCAGTGGAACAGCTTGTGTCATGCAATTCGTTCGGGCAATTTTCAACATTCAGTTGCGGCCGACAAACACATAATCTCCCCTTCTTCGGCTTGTACGCTACATAGAAATGATCTCAGCCATCACCAAGTGTTAGTATGCACACCGTGGACCAACCCTACTTTGCGTTCCAGGTTGATGGGCATTTCTTTGAATTTGAAAAAATCCGTCAGCCCATCGCTTGGATTCTCCAACCCTGGAATGTGTCGGATGGGTCTACGCCGTCTGACTAACATCTGGATGAGGCGCGCGCGAAGCTCGATGTGCCGAACGCGGCGAAGCAGCCCCTCCATGGAACTGATTGAAATCGCTGCAGTCACATCATTGCGAAGAACCAACTGGTATGTCCCTGTTGTACACCGCGAGGTACCAAGGATTGTCGAAGGAATCCCATCCAAAATTGATTCCAAAAGCATAGCGAGCGACACTCACTTCTTCGAGTTTGTGTCATGACACATAATTCGGCTATTCTACGCTACTCAAAGCCGGGCACTCCTGCTTTCTAGAAAACACCTTGATGCAGCAACCCTGAAACATCAAAACTCTCCCTGACACGGAGGCCACATTCCAAGACGCGTCGCAGAAACCAACACCGGTTCGCGGTCCTACGCTTGGCGATCCTTCGGGGGAAGGCATAGTCTGCACGCGGTGAAGACGCGTCAACAACCAACGCAACAATGCACACGAACACGCTTCCGCTGCACCTGTTGGCTTCGACTGAAATCGCACAAGGTATGAAAGTGAAGAAAACAAATCAGCTCTGGACAAAGGGGCCCACGGCAACTGTCCCATCCAGTTTCGGTGGTGTTTCGTTGGGTTTCTGTTTCTCATGCCAGCTGTCGATGATCCCTATCATGTACGCCTCATTCACCCCCAAACTTAAGCAAGACTCCCTATCCCTTTCCCAATGGTGCTCCCTAAAAACTGAATAACACCTCTTCTGAGTGCTGGAGGCTTGCCCGTGAACTTGATCTTCCAGATCCCCCTGAGCTTGTGAAGGAATTCTGACCCTTCTCTTTCGTCATGGGAGGAAACTAGGAGATCATCTACGTATACTATCATTAAGATGATTCCCTTTGGGTGGAGATTCGAAACAGCGTGCTTTCGAACGTCTCCTGTCCACCCATTTCGAACGCCGTTTTCTGGAGCTCCAAAAACCAAAGTAAGGCGGCCTTTTGCAAACCGTTCATTGCCTTGTACAACAGGACAATGGCCCTCAAACCACCAATGGTCATGTTGGGAGGCATAAGGACCAGATCACATGGATCCGATTCAACCGGAGCGTTGATAAATGCAACGCTTGCGCCCGCTGTGAGAAGGCTCAAATCTTCAATGACGGACGCAGCCAAGACTTGCGACTAGTGGTTGTAATTAGGTCCTGGTCCATTTTCGCATAGGAAAACTGTCTTCACAAGAGGCCAAGTTGCAAGCTGACATGCCGGACAGAAGGAGCAAGGTTTTATGCAAGAAACGCATACGGTAGCAGACAGAGCCCGGCTGCAGAGCGTCCAGAGCTCAGGAAACCTAGCAGTGGACCGTGGCGTCCATGAAGCCGCTCTGAAAGAGAAGGAGCGAAGGTTTCTAAGGGGCCCAATCCCAGTTAGTGACGTTCCAACTGGTAGCACCTTGGCCCGCCGTTTTGGTGTAATCCAAAAAAGAAAACGTAAGGCCCATAGACGATTATAAAAACCAGTATGGTAAATTCAGCCGTACCCCAGGTTGAAGTAGTCACTCTTCATGGGGTTGATCACATAACTTGCATGGGTGCCTCCATCTGCACACCCTTTGCCAATGCAGGCCGCAAAGAGGCCCTGCTTGCAGAGTGCTGGGGCCTTGCATCGGCATACAAGCAAATACCATCACAGTCACTATCAGATGAAGCAAATAGGTTTGGTTCTTATTCAGTGGTCTACAACCCTGAGACTGGAGCGCCAGAAATTACCAGCAAGCAGTTTTGCTTTTCGGGTCTGTTGTGCAATGGGCATCTGGCATATCGGCAGTAGCATCTTGAAGATTGAAACTGATTTGGTCGTCTTACTTGTTTCCTGAGCATCACGACTGACAACTTAGCCAGGCACACTGAGATATGTATCTCACCATGTTTCCATTTGTTGGGTTGGGACCTGTCGGAAGACAAGTTGGTTCCTTATTCCCAGTGTTGCAAAGTCACAGGGGTGGAGCTCAACATGGTCAAGTCCCCCCAAGCGTGCTTTGATGTCTGTAACACCCAAGCCAGAGTAGATGAACTCAAGAGTTCAATGCAAGCAATTTTGGATTCAGGCATGCTTTCAAAAACTGACGGAGAGGGACTCCGCGGCCGCCTCCAGTTTGCCTCAAACCAGCTCTTCGGCAAGAGGTTTCGAAATTACTTCCCCGAGTTGAACATGCACGTCTTCAGGAACTTGCGTAAAGTAAGCCCCGAACTCGCAGCAGCTCTAAGGCTGATGAGCATGCGCTTGCTCGCAACACCAGCCTCACTCCTCACCGCTGTCATCTCCGCAATGAATGCATCGGAGTAGGACTGCGCATCAGTGGTGTTGGCAACTGATGCACCTCCGGGACCTGAACGTTCCAAGAGTTGTGGATGCTTCATACTTGGAAGAATCACATCTGTATGTGGATGCGTCTTTTGAACCCGAAGGTTTCTCAGGCATAGGGGGAGTGCTTTAAGATTCGAACGGTGTTTGTCTAGGTTGCTTCTGCGAGCCTGTTGACTGAGCTTTGCTTGAGTCAATCATTAGACTTGACCAGCAGACGGCAATCCGTGAGCTCGAAGGCCTAGCAGTCGCAGTAGCTCTTGAGCTTTTCCAGGAATCAATGCGGGGCACGAGGATCGTGATCTTCACAGACAACCAAAGGGTCCAAGCCTGCCTGGTGAAGTGCAAGTCCAGAAACGATCATGTAGATCTGATCATCAGAGGAATTTGCTCCTCTGAAAAAGCCATGTGCAATTTGAGCTGGATCGAACACGTCCCCAGCTATTCGAACCCAGCGGATGCCGTATCCAGAGAGATTGCAGAGATGTACCAAAACACCCCAGGGTCGAGAGTTGACTTCTTAAGTTTGGGAACGTTGCAAGGCAGAAGTGTCTTTCTCCAGCTTCAATTCCGGGGGAAAGCGCGAGGCTGTGAACAGACAGTGAGATCCCTGCGGTCAAAAAGAAGAGTGCGTCAGCCGATTTGCACTTTTTCAAATCTTCTGTGCACACTGGTTTTGGTGCCTTTTGTGAGCAACGAAATAAGACGTAACTCAACTTGATGGCTGGAGTGTTATTTCAAAAAAAAAACGGCAAGTGCATGTTTATGTACGTCCAAAACATGTGGGGTGTTATGTGCGTCCAAAACATGTGGGGTGTTGGTCACACGTTGTTTGATCTTTGAAGGTGGTTCACTTGAGATGCATGTGCAGTCATATGCTCAAGTGAGCACCACACCCCACGTCCATTTTGTTTCTTCGTCCCAACCCTCTCGCGATCATCCCACCCTCATATTGTGAAGTGACAATGCTGCTTCTTTTGGCTCCAGAGCTTTCCATGTTACCGCTGAGACAAGTGTCTCATCCTACATGTTTTCAGTACGTACCATTATAATCCATGTGGATATATTTTGGAACTTCATGATACCACCGAGACAAGCGTCTCTTTTTCCTGTGTTTTCACATGTTTTCATTACGCGTCATCAATCCATGTGGATAGTTTCTGCAACAGATTCTGTCATGTCAGTTTCCTTAGCCTCGCATCGTCTCGCACTTGATAGCCATTACTACAATGCCTTCACAACAGAGTCTACAACCCGTCCAACAGATTGCTAATTCCCACGCCAAGCTTGCAGAATGTTGCCGCTACAAGAGCTACATGAAGCAAGCCCTGGGTTTCTTCCAGCAGTGGCCCGAAACCTAGATTCATTGGCTGCTGATGGACAGTTGCCACTGGTGGACGCAGACTAGTTTCAACTCGGCCTAACTTCGCTGTCCGAGCGCGAGAGCGCGAGGCTGTGACCAGACAGTGAGATCCCCGCGGTCAAAAAGGAAGAGTGCGTCAGCCGATTTGCACTTTTTCAAATCTTCTGTGCACACTGGTTTTGGTGCCGCTTGTGAGCAACGAAATAAACGTATCAAAATTCGACTCCTACCTGTCCTCGTCGTATTTTCTTTCCCCGGTTTTGCTTTTTGTGGATCAGGAAAAACAAACGAGCAAAAACAAATCACAAACTTGATGCAATTGTTTCAACATTGTTAAGTCGCCCTGGATGACAAAGTGCTACGACATGACATAATTTAGCAGGGTTTCAAAGGTTTTCACTATAGAGCCCGTCTTGGACTGGCCTGCACATACGCATACATAAACGGCTTCCAATACGCAAACAAAACGCATATTCCCGACATATCCAGAAATTGCGGCTACTAGCTGTTTGCTTTATGTTTCTGCTTACTTTTTTTTACGTAAGAGACAAAATAAGGTCTTATTTGCCCAAAATATGTTTTTTTTCCCAACATAAAAAAACATAAATCACACACATGTACAAACGTTTGTGTTCTCGTTTGCGTTTTGTTTATGTTTCTGTTTATTTTTGTTTTACGCGCGTTCCAAAATAAGGCTTTATTTTGCGTGATTTGCACAAAATAAGGCCTTATTTTTCCTCCGACATAAAAAGCACAAATTCGCAGACGTATACATAAGTAAAACATAAACACAACGCAATCCAGTCCCAAAATACGTAAATGTGCCACATGTGTTTCGCATATGTTTCCACATATGTTTCACATACGGTTCACATATGTTTTCACTCGCGCTGCACATACGCTTCACATACGCATCACATACGTTCCACAAACGTAAATGTGTATGTTTCACATGAATTTTACATATGTTTTGCATGCGCGGCCACTTAGGATGTGTATACGTACCCCCTTGTCAGGCTCCTATAGACGGAAACCCTGAAAACTTTTGAGATTCAGCTAAGACATAATGCAAAAAATGGTAGCAATCACTGCCCACATCAACCGAGAACTGATGCGATTCCATTCGTATCGCGACCCGTGCTTTGCATGGAACCGACATGAACAGAGGAAAATTTGAGAATGCAGGCTTCCTGTAGCCCAGACAACACACCTGAACTGGCCGCAAACGGAAATGTCACAAAAGGGCCAGTCTTGCCGGACACGTTGTGTCACCAAATAACATTCAGTTTTGTTTCCAAAAACAAAATGCGTGCAAAATGTCCCATACATGCTAATCATTTTTTCAAGGAGTATTTTTCGAAGGGTGCATAATTTCGCTCTTTTTTTTTCTGTTCCGAACCCCGAGGCCATTCAATACTCAGAAATACTTAAAATCGGGCACGGAGGGTGACAGAAGGCAAAAAAAAAATAATGTCGCCTTTGTTCACCACTGGCAATTTGTATTCAACAACTGCGACCGAACCGTTTCTGATTTTGCAAGTCTTGTTTGTCAAACTTCGTTTCCCGTTGACGAGTTTTCGCAGGCATCGACCATTGCACATTTGATTTTTTTTCCCGAGGCTTTGTTTTCCACGCGGGAACACTACGGTGCAAGAAGGTGGTGCCATCACTTTGTGATGAATACATTCTCCATGTGGTGAACGCCTCGCTTAGCACACCGGTTTACGCCTCACTTTTGACACTGCTTTGTGTGCGACACCCGGGGCTAACATTTAGGAGGCCACAGCGAAACACAAACACTTGCGAATCGTCTAAAAATTCGCGGCTGCATTTGCATTGGCGGCGCAGCTATAGTGCAGAACATCTTCGGCAAACCTTTTAGGCAAATTCAAGCATGTGTTCCTCGCAACGTGAATGTTATGGGCCCGCACCACCCCACACAACACCACACAACACAACATTATATTACACACTACATTTGTAACGTAACATCATATGTGCAGCGTGCACGATGGAGGAAATATCAAACGCAGTACACTTTCAACGCCGAACTGTAAGTGCGCGTGTGGAGACTGATAAATGCTGCCAGACATGCGAGTAACCAGCGTTGCGAGCAAGGCAAAACACATTGTCACAAACTTAGCATCCAATGTGGCACAGGAAGTTCGATGGGCCGACAAACACGAGGTTGCACTTTAATTTGTACGAAATGTTGATGGGTTAAATGCCGGCAATGGCAGTTGAAACTTGAAATTAGGATGGACACTTTATACTATGTATATTATGCTGAAAATTACTTGCCAACCGCGACACGTTTTACAACTTTCCGTCAGGGGAAAATCAGCGGGGGCAACCTCCGTCGAATATAACATTTTTTTTTCCACAATTTTTGTTCTGCGCTGGAGGGTTTGGAAAGGTTTCATTGTTGCGCGTAATGCCATTGCAGACGCGCCAATGTCCCGTGGCAAACCTTCACTTTTACTGGTTGGGAACAGAACGTGCAGTGGTGCAACACACCTTGGCATCGCATGCCGCCTGTGTGCAAGTGCTACAACAAAATCACGTGCGAAAATGCGAGCACTAGCGTGGCAGGACGTACCCCGAAGTAGATAAAATATCTACCACGTTCAATCCTGAAAAAAAAAAAGGATATTTACAAAGTTCCGTGTTTTCTGATGTTTAACGTCTCTGTGAGAGTCGTTTCAAAAGATTTCTTTGAAACATGTCCCAAAAAAATGAAAACCACCAAAAAAAAATATCACGCAATGTACTGGAGTGATAACTCGCTACCAGGGGGAAGGAGTCTAAAGGACAGAATTCTGTCCGTTCAACTGATCACCCACTGTTTCCTGATGGTTGTGAATGTTTGGGTGCTGTTTTTCACAAGGCATGTGCAAGATTCAGCTGCATGAATGTATGACCTGACTTTCATTGCGACATCATTCAGTTGGGATCAGCTGCTGTTCCAGAAACACAACACAGTAAATTGAGTATCAAAAAAAAATCGAAGCAAGTAGAGTCGAGTCGAATCCCCGCATGCCCGGAGGCAACCTTTTTAGGCGCATGCCCGGAGGCAACCTTTCTAGGCGAAGGCAAACGAAAAGTATATACCAAAAAACTTGGGCGCTAATGTTTCACTCACCTAGTGGTAATGCAAAACATAACGAAATCGTTTGTAAGTCACCACCAAATTTCGCGTTGTTCGCACCGCAAAAAATAATAATTTTGGTAAGCCAATGATGTCCAAGTAGTCACCAACACAAAACGCGACGGACCCACCGATTGGTCGGCAGACTTGCACTGCTTAAACCAAGGATCCAAATCTCCAAACTATGCAGTCTTTTTATTGTTTCTTGTTTTCGTACCAAAAATATAGAATTTCTTTCCACAGACGTGTTTTAACCAACAGAAGCAGGACGACGAATCATCTTACGAAGTAGTTTTTGAAACGCACAATCCAAGGCTTGCAAATCATGTTTATGGGTTGTCCAGTGCCCAGCTCCGAAAAGCGAAACTGGCGTCACCACAGCATCGAAAAATCGCAAACAATCTGTCACACCTACTGTCTGATGACACAAAAAACGTATATCCGCGAAACATGCCTGACTGGCTGCCTGCAAAAGGAACTGGGCATCCAAGGATGTTCAATGGAAACGATCCACGTCCAGCATACCAGCATGCAAATCGATACCCTTCAGCCGCCGAACACAATAGAATCGCATGCCGCAAGACATTGTGCAAGAACAAATGCTCGGGATGCAGCAGTTCCAGTGCAACCAGTGTCGACAAGTTGCAGACTAGCATATGCCATATTCACTCTGGACGACTAGGTAGGGTAAGACAAAAACATGTTTGAAATATATTGGAAACATGTCTACCACCAGAGAAGTTTTGAGGTTTCCAAAAGAGGGGGGAACCCTCCGCATGTTAGACTTTAGCCAAGATATTTCATTTGGACACTATACATACATGAAGCAACAAGCCACATGTGACATATGATTTCTGCGAAGTCCTCGCGCTGGTCTTTGGAAAGTTGCCGCGGCTACATACCCAGAAGCCGAACGTTGGTGCCACAATGGAGGTTTTGACGGCGGGTTTTCTGGATGTAAAATGCGTTGGTTTGCATCTTTTCCAGCTTTTGGACAATTCACCATTTATTTCACGGCTGTGGTGGATTCAGCGCCGCCAGGCACCCAGGAACGGAATTTTACAGCTGCAGCTGCAACGGTGAGGTCGCCTGCCACCCCTTTTCGAACTATTTCACCTGCACTACCCCTAAAAGAGGGGATGCGTCGACAAAGAAAAACAATGATCATCTGGATTTTTTTTCCTGACGCGCACGCAATTCGATACTCCGCAGCAGAACGTCCATTGACACAATGTTACGCGTATATCCTAACATTCAAGTTTCGTCCTGGGTAAGACTGTTCCAGTACGGTCTCTAGCAACGTGGAAGTGCAAAACGCAGAACAATCAGCATCGCATCGCGCTGGCGAGCCAACTTTTCTCCGCAGCAGAACGTTCATTGACTCGGAAGAAAACAATGTTTCGCGCAAATCCTAGCAATCAAATCCTTTTTCTGGTAAAGCAGTTCCAATGCGAACTAGCAACCTTGAATTATAAAACGCGGAACAACTAGCACTCAGCCGCGCTTATGTACAACAAAATGTCCGTTGACTCGGGACAACAAAATGGTTTGCGCAATGCCATTCCTTGTCTACCCCAGGCGCCTGCGAACTGGACACAATGATTTCATGAGTTACTTCTCAATTTGAGGCACGTGCCAATTGGACACAATGATTTCTCGGACTATTTGCATGAATGCTAGGACACAATCATCTCCTGAGTTTCTTCCCTGCTGTGGGCACATGCCAACTAGACACCATGATCTCATGAGCTATTTCTGTGCTTGAGGCATGTGCCAGCCGGACAGAATTATCATTTGGGCAACTTTTTGACTTTAGGCACAGGCCAACTGGACACAATGATCTTTGCATTTATTTTCCACGTAAGGCACATGTCTACCTCAAGGCAAAATGGACACACCGATCGCGTGAATTAATTGTTTGCTTCAGGCACGCGCCAGCTGGACACAATCATCGCTTGAACAATTTTTTTTTGTTTTTGGCACTTGCCAGCTGGAGGCAATGATTTTTGAGCGTTCGCACTTTAAAAAAAAACATCCGTGACTTGTAGTTTCTTTACGAAACTTTCTTTTGCAGAAAAAAATGTTTCTGCAAGGATTGTGCGTGTATATGTATACTTTGGTTTTATGTATGTGCACATGTCGACCGTAGGATTGGGTTTATCAGGGAGGGCACCTCACCCCCGCAATGGTATAAAGCGTCCTTTCTGGATTTCAGTTCCAAACAGGTTTCAAACAGGTTCCGGTAAGTTTAAGTTCTTACAAATGGATGTCGCCGAGGTTGCTTTTCCACTGTGTTTTTTTGGTTTCATAATGTGGTCTGAAACAGGGTTGCGCCAGGTCTGAAACTAGGAAGGGGCATATGATCACATTTCTCGGGCCAGCATGCTCACAGCATTAGCACGAGTCCCCGAAGCAAACCGGTGCCTTCCTTTTGTGCGGCTTTTCTATACGAACCCATCCCCGCATGTTTGGCACGACAACACCGGCAACCCCCATGTCATACAGGCGGCGAACAGGGCGACCCTTTAATGCCAGCCTTGTACAGCCTGGGGCAACACTCTGCCCTATTCCAAGTGCACAACCAACTGCATTTGTACGCCTTCCTCGATGACATATACGCCGTGGTGCCCTCCGCCAGGGTGCGGCCAGTCCTTGACCTTCTCAGCCACCACCTCCCCACAGACGCCCACGTCCAGCTCCACCAGGGCAAAACCCGTTTATGGAACGCAGCAGGCGTCCAGCCACCAAACACAAGCTCCCTCCGCCAAGCATGGGTCGGGGACCAAGCACTACCCCCAACACAACAAGGGTTCCGGGTACTAGGGGTGCCGGTAGGCAAGCGTGCATACATCCAACAGCAGCTCCAAAACACAACGGCGACTCACCAACAGCTCCTCCAACAGCTCCCAGCCCTTGATGATCTGCAGGCATCGTGGCTATTGCTTCTCTTTTGTGCCAGCCCCCGGGCCAACTACGCCCTCCGCAATATGCCGCCGGCACTCACGAAAAACTTCGCGGTCGACCACGACCTCGCCACCTCAGCAACTCTGGCAGAACTCGCGCAATCCGGCCCCCTCCCCGCCGCAGCCCTGGCCAGAGCACACCTGCCACTCGCTGACGGAGGCCTGGGCTTGCTTTCAGCCACCTGCCTCGCCCCAGCGGCATACTGGGCTTCCTGGGCAGTCACCTTGCCAATCCTCCACACACAAGCTCCCCATTTCATAGCCGCACTTCAACCCCACTTCCAAGAATCCACGCAAGGGCCACATCAGTTCCAAGCAACCCAAGCAGCGGCCGAACACCTCACCCAAGTTGGCTGGGCACCTCTGCCCTGCGAGCAACTTCTACTTGGAGCAGGGCCCCCGCCCCTGCAAAACACAGACGACCAAGGTCCGCCCACATTCCACAAAGGCTGGCAGCGACTCGCTGCGGCAGCACAACGCAAAGCCATGAAAGACAAGCTGCTCAACACGCCGGACCCCGCCAGCCAAGCCATGCTCGCATCCCAATCAGGGCCTTATGCCAGCAGAGCCTTCACCACCATTCCCTACTCCGACGACCTGTCATTTCCGTCCCACTTGTTTCGAATCTTACTCCTCAGGCGCCTCCGCCTCCCGCTTCCCCTCACTGAACGATCCCGCCGGTGCCGTCGCGTCCTCGACCCCCTTGGCGACCTCCGTGCAGCGTGCCCTCGGTCAGGTGTTCTTCGAGGACGTGGATGCGCTTTGGAACGAGCTGCGGCGCGAAATTGCCGGGAAGCAGGAACTCGCGTCACAACAAACACACTTCTGACAGACCTCAACATCCCCTCACGCCACCGCCTTGATCAACGACGAAGTGAAGTTATCGCCAATGGTTTGCCATTGTATCACGGGGCCCAAATAGCAGTTGATACCACCCTCGTCTCGCCCCTCACTGCGTCCAGTGAATCTGCCCGGTTCCTTGGCCTCTTGGCAACAGCACGGGCACGATCAGTCCCAGCTCTCCTTCGCTCATCGGCCGCAGCGGCTTTTGTTTCTCGCGGGTCTGCCCTGCTGACCTCGGCTTCGCTCATCGGCCGCAGCGGTGTCCCGCCTCGCACCCTGAAGGGGCCCCGTTGCTTGGATTTATGCCCACTGCAGCTTGCGAAGTTTCCCCTAAATGCCCTTAAGCGCACCCGGAGGCGGGCCAGTATAAAAACCGCCCAAAGAAGCGAAGGAGTGCCTGAACCTTCGCTGCCGAAAAAAAAATTAGGAAGGCTAAGGAATTGCAAGTCATCATGTTTTTCGATGTTGAACCACGTAGCTGATGAAATATTCGGGAAAAGTTGGCAAAATTTCCAGGGATAACTTTTAGAGCCTTCACCAAATTGTTTCAAATAATTTGTTTCCTATACCCGGTGGTGCTTCCATGCGCCAAAAAAATACAGAAAAAAATCAGTTTATTTTTCCATTCACTTACTTACAAAGGTTTTGCTTCTGATGTTGTGCTTCTGATGTTGTCCTTTAGCCATCAGTGTGGGGCCACTCATCAAGAGGTTTTTTTCCAAGTGTCCAGCTTGCGAACTGTTGTTTTGTTGCAAACTGGTTTCCATCATGTTGCCTTTAGGTAACGTATGATGCAATGCAATGTATATAATTTCGCCATAGTACAAAGGTTTTATCACAGCATTAAAATTTCAATGAGAACGCAATTTGAGTCGAGCCTGAAACCATTTTGAACCAGTTTGAACGTTTGAAAACATCATGTGGATTGGACCCCCAAAGCACCGTTTGGAACCTAGTTGACACGGCCCCCAAACAGGTGTTTGAAACAGATTTGAAACAGCTGTGAAAAGTTTCCTTTTTCTTCTTCAATGGATGGATGCTCTCCAAGTGGTGCTTTTTAAATTTTGAAACTTGTTTCAAACGTATTTCCAATTGAGGTTCTACCGGGAAAATGTTTTTCAAATTGAGGTTTGAGTAGCTGTTAGTGGGAAAGGGGCATGCTCGGATCCCAAGATTATGTACCTGCATCTGTATGTATAAAATATATATATTTATATTTATACATGATGTGATGTTTGTAAGTCTGCTATATATACATATGCCTTTGTATTTGCAGATGCAAAAGGTACATGTGGAAGAAAATGCGAATGTACATGTAGATGCGAACGTAAACGTAGATGCAGATGTAGGCGCAGTTGCAAATGAGGACGTGAACATGTGCGTGCGCGTATACATATGTATATGCGCACTCGTATGTGTTCCAATTTTGTTGTGACTTACATGTGTTGAATTTTCAGATTCCAGTTACGAGATGGTTGGGCGCGCCATGCTGCCAAAAAATGTATTGCAAAAAAAATCGCTCGTTAGTTCTTATGAACATGTTTTTTTATTATTTTTTTTTCCACATGGCTAAGACGATGCCCGCGCGCCAATAGCCGAAATGCAGGTGGGGCTTCAGGTTCCCGAAACAATTCTTGTCTGATTTTGTTTTTGTACCATGGTCCTGATATTTTAATTTTCCTACTTTGAGGTGGTTTTGTTGAGTGACCAAATTTTCTTTGCACTGCTTTGAACTCCACAGAATGTTTACGTTAGCATGCGGCATACAGTGCAAAGATGAACGGCTGTATGCAATGCTAGTCCGATGTTTACGATGTTTATTCATATTGTGTGTTTGGAACTAGTCATTCGAACGATAAATGATGCAGAGGTTAAATTGCCAGAACTGACAATCTTCATCCATCAAACCAATTGGTTCCTCTTTGCGTCGCACTTGTGGAAAGACAAGTGTCCAGGCCGCCAGTCCTCATGGATCTTATCAGTGGTGTGGACGGTGGATGCAACATGCGAGACTGACTGAACCCCAACGACCAAATTACATTACATGGACTCATGCTACTATGAAGTTTCAGGTGTTTGTGTCTTGGAATTATTGGTTTGAACTAATATCAGGGTTTCTGTGCTTTGTTTTGATCCCACAAAACGGTGAACATGCAAACGCCAAGGCTTTCCATGATATTGTTTCTACAAAATCAATGCTGCAGCCATGGCCTTGGCGTCCGATCTTTGCAATATGGATGAGTTGTGTGCCACCAGTGGTCTCCATTTGCGAGGACGTCTCACTGGGTGCTTGGTGGGACGCATGGCAACAACCCGGCGTTTCGGGCATTCAACACCTGGCTCTGACCGCACGAGATCGCTGTCCTTTCGTTGCTTTCATCCGGAGGATTCGTCTGGACAGGCCCAGTTTCCGGGTCTTGGACATTGGTGCCGTGGGGTACCCGTGGAGCATCCAGTCGGGGGTGGCGGATGTCATCTTCGATTTTCAAGCCACCAATTTGCCAAACTGTTTTTTGACAGATGAAGTCGCGAGGGCAGAGGCTTGCTGTTCGTCCCTGGATGACCAGTGCTTTGACAAACTTTTTACTCGTGAACGATGCTGCCGAGGGAAGCAACCAGTTTTTGTGGGGATGATCGATGGAGATGTGACCAATGTGGAAGGTGCCGGCTGGGCAAAAATGTGTCGTGTCTGAAGTGGTTGTCTTGCTATAGTGGTGCTGGGGTGGAGAGACCACTTTCCAAAACCAATAGCAAAGTGTGACAGTTTGTGTGGACCCAACCGGCTGCACTAGAATTCCCTGGCCAACAGCCCTGAATGCCATACAAAGATAAAACAATTTTAAGGCAGGGAATTTCTTGTTTGTTGGCAATGAACGCTTGTTTCGAACAGGTTTGGAATATGCTTTAGATAGGTTGAGATCTGGGTATCAACAACAATGATTTTCAAACGAGGTTTCGTCTGGTGCAGATGACCGGGAAGTTTGACCTGGTGATCACGTCGCACTTGTTTGAGGATTTGACGGATCCAATGGTTCCTCGGTCTTCCAGTGTTGTACCCTCTGGTAATTTAACATAGCTATGGAAAATCACCATGATTAATGGGAGAATCCACTATAAATGGCAATTTTCCATAGCTATGTTAAATTACCAGAGGGTAACTTGATGACTTCTGGTGAAATGTTTCTGACCATAGATGACCAGATACGATCTGAGAAAAAAAAATGCCGAAATGTATAAACGTTTCTGACCTTTGGATTCCCACAGTTAAGAAAGCTGGTTTTAGTTTTAGTCCATTTAGTTTAGTTGTGTTGTCTGAAAATCTCTGTAGGTCATCATTGTTGTTGTTTGGTTATTGGAGAATTGACCTTGGATAGATCAAATTTGGCATTCCTTGCGCCCTTGATGCTCTAGCGCTCTTGAAAAGATCCTCACCTAAAAGCATCCCCACATTCATCCTCATTTTCAAATGCATTCTCCAGAATTATGGGTTGATACGCTCGTTCCTTGGCGTCTCCGTTCAAAATGGCTTCTTGTCGCACGCCAAGAGGAATAGCGCTTGAAACCTATCATTCCCCCAGGTTGACTCCAAAACCATCCCCAACCATCCCAAACTCCCAAAAAAAGAGCACTTTCTACAGCAGGCCATTGGATTCGAGGTCTTGGTGCGGCAGCTGCCCAAAGTGGCTACTGCGGGTCTGGTGGCTGTGCCTTCCAAGTTCAACGAACTGGTCCGCGAACAGCACTACGTCCAGCAGCTGGCGCGAGGCCACCGGGGTAGCTTGCACCACCATTGGATCTTCACGGTGCAAGGGAAGGAGTTGCTGGCCATACCCAAGTTGCCGTACCTGGAACATGATGAAACCTTCATGGACTTGGAAAGTCTTGGGATGGAAGAAACTCGCCAGAGGGGGTTTTAACTTCAGTTCGATTTTTCCTTTTTGGAAACCCAAACGCAAGGGTTTCCAGACACTTTCCACGACTGAAATAGCTTGGGGCCCAGGAAACGCTGCGAGACATGGCGCTGCTGTGGCGGCACGAGCTGCCAATCGCCGTGCTCAACGGTGGCTTCATGGGCCCCTCCGACGATGCGGTGATTCACATGATCCGCGAGGCGCTGCGAGGCCCTGATGACGTGGATCAGCTGGGAAAATGCGGGGCGCCCACGGCTGATGGCAGTTGATACCCCTCCGGTGTCATCAATGGCGATGGAAAATCCTCCAAAAAATGGAGGTTTGGATGGGAACCATAGCTATAAATGGGGGAGTTTCGATGTCCACGTTTGATTACCGGAGGGTATTTGATGGGACTTGGCCAAGACGTCATGGGACAAAGAACAATGACTTTTCGTTGATGTGCATCTTCCTCAGTGGCTGTGTGTAGGGTGTTATGTGAGATCATGGCGATCGAGCAAGTGCTGATTTCCAATGTGTGGTTAACCCCACCTGGTTGTTGATATTCGGGGAGTCCAGGGATCTAAGATGATCTAAGTATCCTCCAAATGGGTGGTTCATGGTGGTTCTGAAATCGATCCTTCAGTGTTCCCAGATTGACCTTCCATGTGTCAGCAATGTGGGTAGGTCCATTCCTCAGACCTCGATTTGGAATCGCAGGCTCAAAACTCACAGAACAGGTGAACCGTTTTTTTTTTTCTGGATGTAATTCGCTTCTCGCGCAGACTGTTGCCGCCATGTGTCGGATGTGTGCGCTCATATCGGATGAGGCAGTCCCTTGGGTGCCATGATCAGGGTGGAGTGTCCAGGGTTTCCCGCAGCGTCCAAAATCCTCCGAAATCCCTGGTGGTTGGCAAATGTAGGGTTCCACTGCTAGTTTCATAGGGTCATGATCATCTAAAATGGATCCAAATCACATAGAGCAATCGTGTGAAGGGATCATATTCCAATGATTTATCCATCGGTAGCAGCTTGACGTCTGCATAAATTGATAGATAATCAGAATATGACAATAGCAGTTGTATATACCCTCTGGTTATTTAACATAGCCATGGAAAATCACCATTTGTAATAGGTAAACCATCTATAAATGGGTCATTTTCCATAGCTATGTTAAATAACAAGATGGTAATCATATGGAATCATCTTGATCATCACAATATTCTGACCATTTATCCATGATTGTCTTATCCATTGGTCACTATAGAAAAACATGCAATTTTAGTTCCATGATTTACCTCATTGAAAACGAATGATTTTCTTTTTCCATCGTTATGTTGGTTTCCTGGTGGGTAGACAATAAGGTGATTGATTAGATCCTTGTTAATCACCACGCAATCCCACTAAAATCCCACTAAAATCCCATTAAATCCCATCAACATCCCCTCAAAATCCCCTCAAAATCCCCTTAAAGTCCCCTTAAGTCCCCACTCAATCACCATAAGATCACCACCGTAAGATCCTAGCTTTCTTCGCACGTCCGCACACCTTGCTGAGGTCTTGCTGGCCGATATCCTTCTGAGGCCGCGGATGTCGTTGGTTCACCAAAGCTATGCTGCCCGGGAGCGGCGCGCCCTACCACAGGGTGTCTCCCCAAGCGCCTTGGAAGCCGAAGGCTGAACATATCGAAAAAATGGAGGTTTGAAGCGGCAAAAGTATAGGAACATGTGGGAAACTATGGGAAATTATGGAAAATTTTAGATCCATTATAAAAGTGGGGTATGCCACAAGTGAAAAAATGAAATGGCAATTCTTGAATAGGGAAAATGACAACGATTTCTCTTGGCATTTTTGCCACTGAGGCATGGCATATCAGCAGCCTTGTTTGAAACTCGCCTGCACATCCATATTACCATCTGGTTATGACTAACATAGCTTTTTGGAAAATCCCAAAAATCAATGGAGGATATGGAGCTTTCGTTCGCTGGGAAAATCATCTGAAAATATGGGCCATGGCTTCCTTCCATGGCTATGTTCGTCATCACCGTTGTGGCGTGAAATTCAGCTGAGGAACGCTGATGGCTTCGGAGTGGGTTGGTACGCGCAACAAGCACCGCTTCCATGCGTCTTCACCTCGCTGAAACCAGAGCCTTCGCTGAAACGATTGCGCTGGTTTTCCAGAAGCTCATCTGGGCGCCCCAAGCCGTGATGCCGAAACAAAAGGTCATAAGTCATAATTGTATTTCTTTCTGAAAGCTAAGATGGAAAAGATGGAAACACAACTTCAACATCTTTGCTCTAAGATGACTTTCTGTTGTTGTTTCCAGCTGGGAAATTCAGGCCTGGAACGATCCCAACCTGCGAAATTTGTCGGACGAGGTGAGGGCCCTAGTGGTGGTGTCGTTGCCCCTTTGTGCAAGGGCCACAAGTGACGTTTTTTTAACCATGGGATGTCCCATGTTTCCACCAATTTCCAGCAATTTCCAGCAATTTCCACCAATTTCAACCAATTTCCACCAAAAAAACTCAAGTTCAGGACATGTCAAAAAGTCTGAAGATCAAGTATCATCCTTTGGTTTCGCCATCATCCCACCATCATCCCATCATGACAGGTGGTGTCGCCACTGATTTTTGCTCACATTCGAGCCGCGGGACCGTTTGGGAAGCTCAGTGCGGCTGTTGCTTTCTGAAGACATCGAAAAAACGATGGAAAATTGGTATGGGATGATGGTAAAATCTATGGTTTCCTGTAACTGGATGATGGAAAATTGGACACCTTTAGAACTGGATGATGGGAAAATTTTAACCGGAAAACCCGATATTTGATGGTAAAATCTATGGTTTCCTGTAACTTTTCCCTTAAACCAATCCATTGATGGTCACCTTTCGGAAAAAATCTGGTCCACATGACCTTCAATCTCCTCCAAGATTTTTCACTTTTTCCGTTGGAAGATCTCCATTTCAAATCACCTCACGGAAAGACAGCGGCATGGCATGGGCCAAGGTCCTCCTCGGTGAACGAGTCAGCGTGCCATCCCTTCAAAGCGGGTCGTTTCCTCTTCGCGCACAACGGGCTGGTGGGCAACTTCACTCAGATCAGGAGGGAGCTCCTCACCAGCCTCAACGAGTTGCTGGGTGAAGGGATGAAGGGAAGGATGTGAAATCCCATGTGGTGAACCATGGTGAATCTTGATTAACTCAGTAATCAACACCATTTTATGATTTTTATGGGCAATGCTCAAGTTGGGTCAAGTAGGGATTCTGATTGGGTTGGCATCATGACTCATGAAATCCGGCAAAGTTCACTGTCAGCTTCTTAGTTGACTGTTCTCCTGCCTGTCCGATGCCAGTGATTTTGCCATTAATAAGCCATTCCAGACAGAGCTTTTCCTTCTTGACACCCTGGGTTTGTGAATCCAAAGTATCTCCTACCGGTGATGGTCAACATCTGGACTTTCCAGCCGTGACGCCTATACCGCCGTGGCGCCTTTCACCACCACCTTCAGGTATGCTTTCGGCATCACCTTGGAACACGCTTGCATCGATTCTGTCGATCCTCGGCTGGATCTCTGGGATGGCAACAGTGCTGTAGATTGGCACCCTGGAAGTTGCTTCGTGTGGTCCCAAAAAACAGCCGTGCGCACTCCGAATTTTTCAGGTTGCGTTTGGCATTTTCCTGACGGAATTGGGTGTGAGCAGCGACGAGGATGCCATGGTGGAAAGGACCGCGGACTCGTTATGTGGAGCACTCTCCAGGCCAGGGGACAGTCGTTGGTGTTTCGCTGCCCTGCCAGAATTGGATCATTGGAAGATGTAGCGGAAACCATCGGAAACCTCCACACTTGGGGGTTTGAAACAAAGGTTTCGCCGTGGATTTTCCATGATATCAATCTTCTGATCCCTAAAATCTTGGCAGATGTTTCGCTTGCGAGTGGTAGAGCTGAGGACTGTGTTGCGATTGACGCAAGCCGCTGCAGAATTCGGACCTGAGGAGCACATTTTTTCTCTTGGAAGTGCAGTTCCAGTCATAGTACATAACCATAGGGGTTATATCCCAACATATCCCAACTTATTGGGGTTTAGGATGGTTTAGGACCATAGTTATAGCCATTTGCAACCTCAACTGCCCCCCCCTCCAAGTATGGCATGCATTTTCACTTTGGAGCCGCTTGCAAGAAGCAAAGATGATGATGGCCAGGAGTCATTGCTGAACCTCATGGTCACTGTGACTCGGTTTTATCTCCTTTTCAGGATGAAACCCTACAAGTACTGTGGCGAAATTGGGCCCATTTGATGAAGGATGGTCAGTCCCAGACCTAGTGGAAGGCCCGAACACTTGCACAAAATTTATATCCAGGGCGGTCCGATCAGGGGGTGAAAACCATGGTTTCAAGTTTCAACCGCAGAATTCATGTTTAATTCCTCCACTGGATGCAGGAAAATGGGAGCATATCACATTAACAACAAATTACTTTCGAAGTGTTGAATTTTGTGTGAAGGGGTTAGGCTACCCATTTTTAGGTAGCAACTTGCAGTAGAGACGTTTGGGGGCTGACTCCCGGCTCTGAGGATGGCGAGCGCATCGTAGCCTGCAGATATGGTACAGCTGGGGAGGAGACCACTGAAACAGAGCTGGGGGCGACCCTTTACCTTAGCTACCTGGCGGCGGGGCGGGATGTTTCAGGGACTGGGAATTCATGGATTTACGGAAGATATAAAGGGTGAACTAAGCAAGGAAACCAGGAAAACAAGCAACTGGTTGCATTTTTATAAGGATGGTCCAGGTTTTGGGACATGTCAGCATTGTCATCTTCCAAAAAAAAAAGTTTTGCCGTGGGTTCCCCATGGCAGCGGCGACGATTGGAGTTTGGGAGTCGGATCCAAGGTGTTGGCTCGCGATGGCTAGCGGATCCTGAGGATCCTCAAACCTTCCGCATGAAGAAGGGGGCTCCTCGGCTGTTTTTCCATGGCCATCTGGTTATGAGTCAAAACCCGGGTACCCAAATTGTTAAATGGTACCCTAAAATAGCTGGTGAATGTGATAGTGATAGGTTTTGACCCACCCCCCTCTAGGAATAATAGTAGTGTCTTGCATTCTCTTTGTCCAGTTTTCATGATGGGAAAACCTCCCAGTGCCATCCCCCAAGCATACTCCAGGCATGGATGGTGGGGCCATTGCCATCCCCAGGCGGACATCAAATGCTGTACTGCCATCCTATCCAGTGAGCCATTGACGCCGATCCGCGAAGAGTGGATGCCCATTGCGCCCAACAGTATCGTGCTGTGCGGCCGCACGCGTGGTGAGAGTCCGCCCGGGCTGGCTGGTTTTTGGATAAATGACAGAGAGAGAGGGGATAAATATCTATCCATTGATAGCACAAACAATGGGATATCCCATGTAATTGGCCGTTTTTGATAGAATATACAGTAGTTACATATAGCTACCATCTCTTGGTATTTTTAGGGCTATGTTTTGGGGCACTTCAGTCTTTCAGCCTGGTGGGTTTTTGAACGTTTTAACCTTCCAGGTCAAGCTATTGACACCTTGATGTTCGCGCTGAGATGTGGCCCCGTGGTGGGTTTAAGCGCTTTGACCGGCACCTTGGACGGTCAGGATGAGGTTTGGCTATGAAACAAAGCTGACCTGGAAGAAAGGCCAAGTGAGAACGGAGTTACTGTAATCATTATGAGTTTGGGACAGTTTGGGTAGGTCTGAACATGGGGTTCCATCATCCATATTTGCCACTGAACATGGCAAAATTTGATGAATTTTGGAGATTTTCCATCAAGTGTTCACCACATTTCCACATTTTTGGACCAAGCACCACTTCTTCGGAAGGGCAACGGGAAGGGCAACTGCAGGTGTTGAATCGGCAGCGCAGGGCAGCAAGGAGTTTCTCTCACCAGCGATGCTTGGGTCAAGTTATCAGCCCCACCAATGGCACCAGCGGAATGGAGATCTTATGGGATCTTTTGTGGGCGATCTTTGGGATATCCACCTCAATATGAGTATTGGGTATGTATGAAGAATACACCTTGCAAACGGCACTTGTCAAAGATGACGATAATCCGATAAACTAACTATAACAAGTTGTATATGTTGTATCGTGAAAATTTGAGGGCATCCTTTTTTCAGACAAACTCAAATGGCTGGTCGTTTTTGAAGATCAGCTTGATCCATACATGATGGCAAGATGGGGGGGGTCAACAATCCGAAGTAATTTTGATCCATACCTTAAGAGATAAACACGCCACTTCACCAAATGCAAAGCAGCAGTTTGCCTGTTGCAGATAGAGATCTGAATGCAATTGTATGGTATCCCCCCAAAGAATGAAAAATCCGAAAAAAAAGGGACGCAGTTTTAAGAACATCCCAGTTGTGTCGACATGTTTTTACTTCGTTTTTTGGTTGAGCTTGCTGAGCTTGGCAACAGCCAAGCCCTACTGAGGATTGAGAATGAGATCCCGAGCCGCCAGGAGCTGCTCTGTGATCTTTGAGGGATGGTCATCAATCCACCAACCATGGTCATTTTTACATAATTCCCATGATTAATCAATAAAACAAACATCATGATTTCCATGGGATGATCGTAAAACAGTCAGCAACCATGTTTTGACGCAACCACACATGGCGTGCGTTTCTCAAGCCACGGCGTTTCGCGCAGGACGTGTGGATGTCCATCAATCCAACCTACGAATCCGGCGACGTGAACTGCTTGGTGGCCCTCTCCGAATCCATCTTCGTTGCGGGCTCCATGGATGGCTCCTTGCGCTTCTTCCATGCGGATCAAGGCGGTTGAATTGCTACCGAAGCTGTGGTGCCAACCGCTACCAACCCCAAATTATATCATAGAAGCGTTTCCGTCCCCGAATTGGATCATGGGAAAATCGGATCTTACCATCCCTGGATGAGAGATGGTTAAAAACACGTATGGGTTCCCGGTAGTTCCAGTGAAGATGTTCCCATTTTCACCTGAGAGCCTGTGAAGCCTGTTGAAGCCCCCAGCAGGTCAGGCGTGGGTTGTCAGAAGACATAGCCAAGCCTCTGGACCTGTGCTGGCCTTACATTTCCTCAGACGAGCAGATGTCCTTTGGCAGCAGGTAATTTTTCGGAGACTGGTCAAGGTGCAGGGGCTGGTGATAGTTGTTTTTATGTTGTTTTAATATCATTATCTTCATGATCATCATTATCTTCATGATCATCATTATCTTCATGATCATCATTATGTTCATGATCATTATTATTATCATTATTGGCAATTTTTATTTTTCATTATCACTAGTATTATATATATATATATATATTATATATACATACACACACACACATATATATATATATACATATACACATATTATCACCATTTTATTCAATGATCTCCTTTGTCTCGTGTCAGTGAGCTGGTCAGATCCTGGTACGACCAAGGACAGCCTCACGAACTCCTCCCGGGGCGATGAGTCGCCAGTGGATGCTTGGAGAGCTTATCTGGAGCTGCGGTTTTCCCCATTGGTGCCACTAGACATGGGCAATCTATCTGGAATAGTTTAAGTTTAAATCTTGGACTTTTTTTGGGAATTTCCAAAATCCTCTGGACTATTTTGGATTTTGATTAGCCCAAAAATCGGCCAAACCTGATACTGGCTCTGATTTTTTGCCCAAAAATAATGGGGAAAATCTGAGACCAGCTCTGGGTCTTTGTCCATTCTTACCCTCTGGTAAACCTACACATAACTATGGAAAGATCCATCATTATTTATGGGAAAATCCACTATAAATGGCCATTTTCAATAGCTATTTGTATGTTTACCAGAGGGTACTCCCAAAATCCCATGGGGAAACCGAGGAATCCATTGGAAGCCCGGCCGTGAGCACCCCGCGCTCGCCGGTGATCCTCCTGCGCTCAAACGCCTCGGACGAGCAGCAACTTGGTTTGGGATTAGGAAGATTCACAGGTTGGGGAAACGGCTGGTTGAACTCATCCACTAATGATCAATTTATGATCATCATCCATTTATGATCATCATCCATTTATGATCATCATCCATTTATGATCATCATCATCCACTATGATGAATTTAGGTTTGGATCATCATCCAAGACATCCACTTATATATGATCAATTTGGGTTTGGATCTGTGGGACTTTGGGATTCACAGGTTGAATCTTAGGCCAACCTGCAGCTCTGCCGAGGCCTTCCAAGGTTGTGGGCCCTCATGAGGTCTTAAATGCACTGCATGCGAAGTGTAATGCGAAGCCCATGGCGATGGATTTGTTCCTTGGAGGAGTGATGCGACTTTGCTTTTGCTGATGGTTGATGAGATGGTGTTATGTTACCATCTGGTTATTTAACATAGCCATGGTATAGATGGCCCATAGAAATAGATGGTTTACCTATTAAAAATGGTGATTTTCCATGGCATGATTAAATTACAACCAGATGGTAGATCATATTAACAGTGAGGCTGTTGGAAGAATCAAGTGATCTATTTATGTTTTGGCATCCGCTAGCCACATGAAAACCTGCCTGCAACTGATCCCCTTTTTGTGCCCACAGTTCTTGGTTTCCTGAAGTCACTGCCAACCCTGCATTCTGCTTAACCAGTGTGCTTACCCTCAAAATACATCAGAGATCCTTCCCTTCCCTTGGTTTTCACCGATTTTTTTTCCCATTCAAATCCCATGAATCACCATTAAATCCCGTTTTTGATGGTTACACTACCAATAGTTTAGGCCACTTTTGAGGGTGAAAAGGTTGGTGGAGCCACCCCAAGGCTGCTGTCCACTTCCACCAACGAGCTGCGCATTTGGGACGTCTCAGCCGTGGTCCACGAGAGCAATGAGGTCGACCAGGAGGTCAACGTGCCATGCCTCCTATGTGCCGTGGCAATGTGGCAATGTGGGATGGGGGTTGGGGCTTGGGGGGTTGGAGGGATTTTTGGGATGATCTTCAGGGGAGCAAACTGCGCAAACAAAGGTTGAAGGAAACTTGTTTGGAATGCGACTGATGATGTCAACAATTTCACTGGAAAGGGGGGGGGCATTGAATCATTGGCTGTCCACGTCAACATCCCCGGTTGAAGCGCCGGGGAACGATGGGCCGAGCACAGGCTCTGCTGATCTGAGGTTTCCACTTTGCTCCCAACCAAGGGCATTTGTTGAGCATTGCCGGCAACCTGGAACATGCCTTCCGGCCGCATCAAACAGATTTTCCCCACCTCATGGGCTGGGTCCAGGAGGGTTCGCTGCTCAGGTTTACCTGGGTTTCCAGAGCACCAACTTCTACTGCCTACACCTCTGGCAGGGCTGGAACAAGTTGATGCAAGCGAAAACCCGAACCCGCACCACCAGGCATGATAAAATATGTTGAAGTGGTGACCAGTTGAAGGGCTTTTGGCCAGAACTTTTCCAGCCAAATCTTAGGTTTGTGAGCTTGATAATGTCAAGAAGTTTGTTGCAAAACTTGGGCCGATACCCGGCCAATGTCACACATACAAAGACCCCTTTCGCTGCAACCCCCAGATTCTTTTTTTTCTCCTCTCCTCATCGCACTTACCCTCTGGTAATTTAACATAGCTATTGAACATGGCCATTTATAGTGAGTTTTCCCATTAAAAATGGTGGATCTTTCCATAGTTATGGGACACTTTACCAGAGGGTATCCATAACTATTCATCTGGGTAAATTACTATATGTCACCAACTATAAATAACTATTGATGATAGTTTTTTGTTAGTTTCCCAGAGGGTAAACACCATCCCAAGCAGCATTTGATGCAAAATTGGGAGGCACTACACCTTCAACGTGGAGCTGGCGAAGAAGAGCTGCGCAACAGCGGCCGGAGCATATGGTGCTGTGCCCAACGGATCCAGTGGATCGCAGAAGTTCTGTTACTTGGCCGCTGTGGGATCATCTTGGGGATGTCTTGCGTGTGGAAATGTGTGGAATATCAAAATCCACACATTATCCCTGCAATCCCATCTTGTGCCAGTTTTTTCGCAAAAAAAAATCATCTTATCCAGTCCTTTTAACCTTGGGATTGGCAAAAAACTGCCCCAAAACACCAGATCGTCAAGTCCCAATCCTAGTGGTGGGGGGAAGTGCGGAAGGTTCCTGACTGCAGGAATTTTGCAGTGGGGAAACTCAGTTGTGATGGGTTTTCCTAATGATATAGCAGCGACCACCTCCCCAAAAGATAGAAATGTAATACTGTAGATGATGTCTTCACCATTTCCTGGTTGCCCATTTTTCTCTGGCACTTGCCATGAATCAGGAGTTCTTCAAAATTCCGCCAGGTTTCAGTCATATAGGGATGGGTCAGAAGCTATTTATTACCATCTTTGAGGGAAGAAACATCCATAAATCATCATAGATCCTGGTTATTTTTAGGGCATTACCGATACCTCTTAAAAACGTAGGCTCTTGACTAATATCTTCCCAGCCATATCCACCAAGGCCACCATTCCCTGCTGGAGGTATTGCAGACGTGTCAGAACCGTCACATGGGCTTCGTGCATTGCACCTGCTACGAAGCCACCGCTGCAGTGGTAGCCTCCGGAGGCGGCGATGGGAGGATCTTCTTCTGGACCCAGCAGCACCAGGTGGCGGAACGGAGGAGCTGGTGGGGGTTGGCTTTGAGTAGGGCACCCCCTGAAGTTGATGGTTTAGATGGTAAAGTATAGGTGTAAAGGTTGGAGTGTGTGAACATCTTGGGGGCTGGTCATATCACAATTGGAAGGAAAGATCTTAGGGTTCTTAATAGTAGAGAATAGTTGGATGATGATAACCGACCATGGCACAAATGAGAGTTGGTCTAGAATAGGGCAGCCCTAAATTTGAGGCAAATGGGGGTATCTTCCATTTTTAGGCACGCTACGACTGTGGTCCTTTTCAAAGGAATAGTTATTTATTGGAGAAGTAGTCGAAGGTCCTTGCCAAGCTGCCAGCCAGCACAAGCAGGAATTAATGAAGATGGGGAAGTTAACCAACAAGAATAAGGCAATCGACCAAATACAGCCAAGTGGCAGCTTCACCACTAGGTCCGTTGGGTATGTACTAAACCCAGGATTTTAGATGGTTTGAGGGCTATATTGGGGGCTCTTCAACATAACATTTGCCCTGTGGATTTTGGCTGCAAAAAAAAGCTCGCAAGCAGAGGCCATTTGCTCGTTCACTCACGGTGGTGCGGTATTGGCTTTAGCGGCTTGTGCCAAATCGAAGGATGCCTGGCTGATGGAGGGATGGCTACGGTTTGCAAACGTGGTGTTGACAAACTTGACCACCTGCGACACTTGCTTCATCCGGAAGAACAGTCGCAGAAGATATCGGATTTTTCTGGGTGATATAACTTTTGGCTTTTTCAGTATTGAAGTCTCCTCAAACCACAAAATAAAACCCAACATGCACGACGGAATGGCCAGGAGTCTCGCAGAAGAATCAATGTCCTTTTTTTTCCCTTCTCCTCTCTCCAACACCAACTAGAATGTACACACACACACATATATATATATATACATATTACATATCTTGGATTTTTTCAGTATTCATTTTACTAGTTGATATCCATCCATCCATCCACGAGGCCATCTTCTCTGGCGATGCCCACGGTCGCATCCGCGTCTGGGATTCCGCCTCCGTTCAGCACGGCAGCAGGGCGGTGCTCTGTGCAGGTGCCCCGGATGGGCTGGGATGATCGACATGGAAAGTTATGGGAAATCCATGGGAAAACGATAGGAAAACCATAGGAAAACCCATAGGAAAATGGTGGTTGAATGGGATTTAATGGGAAAACCCATAGGAAAATGGTGGTTGAATGGGATTTCATGGGAAAACCATAGGAAAATGGTGGTTGAATGGGATTTCATGGGAAAACCCATAGGAAAATGGTGGTTGAATGGGATTTCATGGGAAAACCCATAGGAAAATCGTGGTTGAATGGGATTTCATGGGAAAACCCATAGGAAAATGGTGGTTGAATGGGATTTCATGGATGAAAAAAGCCTCTGGTTATGTCAAAAAAGCAACATGGAACATGGCCATTGAAAGCTCGTGGATTTTCCCCATGAATAGCATGGTGATTTGAAAATTGATTTCCCATAGCTATGTTAGTTTACCAGAGGGAAGCCAACCTAGTGGAATGGCTATGAAAAATATGGATTTCTATGGCTTTTAACATCTTTTAACCATGAACAATATGGAGATACAACGTGACTATCATCATGATATATCTCAAAGATGGTTGATTGCTCATAAGGAGTTATGCTACCTAGTTATTGGAGATTATGATAGCCATTGATAGGCCATAATGGGGAACCCCATCAACCAGTTAGTACTTCATCAACCCATGGGGCTATTTTTATTGGCTCACTTGGGATGGATTAGATGTCGAAATCTGGGTGTCTGCCTGCTCCTCTTTTTTTCGGGTATTTAATGAGGATTTTATTATTGGTTGATAGATTGGCTATTGGACCTTAAGATTTTCTATGGCCATATTTTCTTCATCTAGATTTTAGTCATTTATGGCCATATTTTGGCTATTGGTCAAAATCTAAGGTGCGGCAGGCCATAGACTTTGGACATTTTTAATAAACCCCTACTAGTTGTGCAGTGTGTGAATTCGAAGAGGCCAAAGCTTTTATGAGCTTCTCCAAGACTCACGTCTTCCATCTCACCAACTTCATCATCCAGCTTTTGGGTACTGCAATTTTGACACGTGCCCATATTAGTCCAACCCCAAAAAGCAGGAAAAGGTACGGATTCAAACCAGAAGTGGAGGTTAAACTAAACTTCAGAGAAACAACTTGGGAAGGAAATTGGATGTTGGCACTCCATTTTCAAAAGTGATACCCTCTGGCAATTTCACGTAGCTACGGAAAATGGCCATTGAAATAGTGGATTTTCCCATTAAAAATGGTGGATCTTTCCATAGTTATGTGTAGGTTTACCAATTATTATTATTATTACTATTATTATTATTATTGTGATTATCATGATCATACTATTATTACTATCCTAATATCCCACTAATAACCCCATCATTAATATATGTGTAGGTTTACCAGAGGGTAGATGGATGATATGCGTGACACTCCAAGTGCTTGGCAGATTTTCGAGGAGGCATCGGCTGCGGTGCCATTCTGAGCTTGTCCACCTTGGGCGATGCCGGGCGCGTCTGTGAAGGGCCACCCGTGGTGATTTCAGGTGGGATCCGATCAGACGTTGATCGATTTGGTTGCCATAGCCTCTGGTAAACCTACAAAAAAACGATGGAAAATCACAATTTTTCATGGGAAAACGATGGACAATCACCATTTTTCATGGGAAAACGATGGACAATCACCATTTTCAACGGGAAAACTATGGAAAATCATTATTTTCAATGGGAAAACCATGGAAAATCACAATTTTTCATGGGAAAACTATGGAAAATCATTATTTTCAATAGGAAAACCATGGAAAATCACAATTTTTCATGGGAAAACTATGGAAAATCATTATTTTCAATAGGAAAACCATGGAAAATCACAATTTTTAATGGGAAAACTATGGACAACTCACTATTTCAATGGCCATTTTCAATAGCTTTTTGTAAGTTTACCAGAGGGTAAGGATGATCTTGGAAGAAGCTCCAAAAGGTGACGACTTCAAAGGGGCAAAAATGTCAATCGATTCGACGACCGTGGATCCCAACGGATCCCAACGGATCCCGACGTTGCGAAAGCGCCAGGTGATGCCGCCGGACTGGTGCGAATTTGGGATGCGGAACGCTGCTCCTTGCTGCGGGAGGTGAACACTGGGATGAGCTGTTGCGCTGCAATCACTGCCTTGGGAATGAGGCGCGGCGTTTTTTGTTTGCAACGTGGGTTGATGACGAGCAACGAAAGGGCATCGGAGATGGTTTTGAAGCGTTTTCTGTGCATCTGGAGGTTTCCAATCCATGGGGGCACTTCTAAATCAAGAATTTTCATAGGATTCTTAATTATACATATGTATATATAATTATATATATACACATCTTTTTTGACACGTTGCGGTTGCTGCACATGTCAGTTCTTGGTTGACTGTTCACATATATTGACACACACACACATAATCATCATATTTCATGAGGTTTCATGCAGGATGAGCCTCGCTCCACGCCAGGATGTCAGCAACATCTCCCAGTGAGCACTTCTGCCTTCGGGTGCCGCTGGGCGGCTGCAATTCTGGTGCCTGGACGAAGCATCGAAGCTCTGGGGGAGTCGACTGGAGGGTCGGGATGATGGTTGGGATGATGGCTGGGATGATGGTTGGGATTTTTGAGTGTTTGAACTTGCAACATGTTCCATCTGTTCGTTTTTGTGGAGTTGTTTTCACTTGTTTTCATCAGTTTCCCAAGACGCTGGACATGTCAGACGTGTCTATTGACACTTGTGTTGGTGGATTTCTCCTTCTGCATCTTCCTGGACATCAAGTTGAACGGACCAAAAAATGACCATCTGCACATCTGGTGTCAAAATCTCGACCATTGAATGATCCAGGTTTTTTATCGGTATATCGAGGTGAAATTTCGATTCCGCGAAAGTCGAGGTGTGATCAAGCTGGCGTATCTGGACTTGGCGACCAGCACCAAGAAGCAGCAGCTGCACCTGTCCCCTGTGGGTCGAATCTGTGGGAGATTCTGCCGGAACAAAGATTGCGGCCACGAGGTCCGGCAGTTGCGACTCGAGTCGCAACTTGGTATTTACCCTCGTCATGAAACATGGCTTGCTGGAAAATCCTTCATTTATAAATGATGTTCCAATCCTAAAATCCCGCCATAAACCTGCATCCTAACGATTTACAGTTGATTTCTAGCTGCCAGGTTTGATGGCGGAGGGTAGTCACAGCTGTCTCCTTCCTTTTTTTTGGGATGGGGAATGGTTTTTGGTTGTCGCTCGCAGGATGTAGTGGAGTTCCAACGCTTGGTCACTCTACTGGGAGAATTTGTGACCTTCCCCACCGTTTCGAGTGATAGATCCTTGGAGATGTAGAGATGAGATGTCATGGGTCCGGTGTGGGCTGTGGACGGGAGTTGTTGGCGTAAACGCCATGGTTTGCCATCATTCATTGGATCCATAAACCTGCAGTAAACTGTTTGGGAGGTCCTGTTGCGTGGCACTCCGGTATAGGTGAACGGGGTCGACAAGGACCACGGAGGTTCAATTTTGTGACGATCCCACCAAACAGCGGCAAACTGGCTGGGTTCGGAAATGCTATGAAAGTTCAGGAAACTGGTTTGCTGCCAAGTGGCACCTTCTAATCTGGATCTGGGTGCTGTCAGGTCGATTTGCGGCCGACATGCAGAAAGCTTCATCCTGGTTAGGCAGCAAATTCGAGGAACTCCTAGGGGCTACGGCCCGCATCTTTCCCGGGGGCGTCATCGCACGCTGTGGCTGGGATACGCGAAAACCGCTGGTGATCATGCGTCCTGGTGGCAATGAAACTGGCAGATGGGGAGTGATAGGTGGAAGATGGGCGATGATGGAAGATGGGAGATGAGGAACCCAATATCCCAACTCAGTTTTAGATGTGGAATATGAACATCCACAGGTGTGAAATGTGGTGCCAGGCCACCTCCGCATCACTGCAGCATGGTGAGGTACTCGCACTATGACGTGGTGGCGGCTGGAAAGGGTTGGAGCACCGACCCCTGGACGATGGTGGCGAAAGATGGCTATTTCTATGGCCGGGGAGTCAGTGACAACAAAGGCGCGGGGCGCAAAAAAGCAAAGCCGCCGCAATGACTGAGAGTCGGAGCAGCAAGAAATGCACAAGAAGACAAGAAGTCCATGACCAAATGGTGAAATCCACCTTTTTCTTTTTTGTGGGACATCCAAAAATCCGCATTTCCATGAGTCGAGTGGTTGATCCGTTGGTCAAGTTGGTCCATGGCTGCCAGGCCCATTGTTGGCGCAAATCTTTGCGGTGCGACGACTGCTGCAGGGCGATCCCTCTGAGTTTTGCCTCATGGGATTTGAGACCGAAGCACCACAGGAGCCGAGTCCGGGCTGGTCGGCTCTAGGGCCGGGGTGGGTCCGAAACTTTCAAGCCCAGCAGACTGTTGTGTGCCATTTTGCGCCGAAAAAGGGATGTATACCGTACACGCCGTATACCTATGTATACCTGAGAAATTGCCATTTGAAGAGGGATAATGATCACTAACCACTAAATTTGGAGGTACCCTTTTCAGACACACCCATTTTGATCTGTTTTGATGACTTTTTCAGGAGCACAACTGCCCGGTGAATGTTCTGTTCCTGGTGGACGGTTACGAGGAAAGTGGAGATCCATCCGACACCATTCGGATGCTACGGGAGGCCAAGAGCGATGGATGGCTCAGAGGAGAAATCATTGGGCTGATCATCAACAACTCGCAGTGGATCGATGATGATGCTTGGACTGGGACTGCTTGGACTGCTTGGACTGCTTGGATGATTGAACTCATTGCTGTTTGGCGAAAATTGGACCGAAGACACCAGAGGATTTGAAGGACATGTCAGAAAAAAAGATAGAAATTGTGATTCATAAACTTCATAAACTCCGGATTCACGATGGCGTTTGCCCCAAATGAGTGATGTCATGTGCGGGAACCAACAGCGGGGTTCAGCCGCATTTCCAAGGAACGGCCGTGTTTATGTCCTTTGCTCAGAGCCGAAGTGGCAGAAGCGGTTGCACTTCATTTTGTCTCACTGGCTTTAGAAGATCATCTCCAATCTTCCAATCATTGCTCAAATCCTTTTCGAATGATTTCGAATGCATTTCTTGTTGGCCTAAGCCAAATAAAACTTCACAATAATTCCATTTATGGGTAATAATTGTGGGGATCATCATTCCAAATTCCAAATAAGATGGATAAGATGGGATTTTAGATTCTGGCATTCCAATAGAGATTCTCCCAAATTCTGGGGATTGCACGCTCGAGGCTATGGCATGCGTGGCGTGGTGGACTTGGAGGTGGCCATCAAGGGCGGCGAGCGCGACCTGCACAGCGGGGTGAATGGCGGCCTGCTGCCAGCCGCACGGCGCATGGCGTGGGGCCGGTGGGTTGTGGATTCGAGGAGGATTTCCGCATCAATGATGGATTTCAGTGAGGAACAACAGCATTTTTGGAGGTTCTCGCCCCCTGCCAAGTGCAAAATTGTGAAATGGATCTCCTTCTCGTATGGGGTGGCTTCGTACTTGGGCGTGCCGAGGGTTACTAAAAATATTACACACACACAGATATATATATATATATACATACATCATGGGATTTTAACCTCAGATATAATCCCTCCATCAGTGTACATATATATATATCTCTCTCTCTCTCTCTTTATATGCACAATTATATGATATGAGAAAGTACACACATACGTAAATGTGTATGCATATATATATATACATATATATATATACATATATATAATTATATGCCAACCCCTACACCTATATGGATGTCGGAGAGAGATATGGATTTTTAATCCCATATAATATAGCCTCCGGCAAACTAACAAAAAGCTATTGAACATGGCCCAGTCGAAATAGTGGAACAAAATACCCAGCTATAAAATGGTGGATCTTTCCATGTTTTTTTTGGTACCCTGTGGTAATTTAACATAGCTATTGAAAATGACCATAGAAATAGTGGAGTTTCCCATTAAAAATGGTGATTTTCCATAGTTATGTTAGTTTACCGGCGGGTCTCCATAGTTTTCAACATCTTCCGACCCAGGAACCGATCTTCGACCTCACGGCGCTGGCTTCCTCCTTGGTGGATTCCTCGGGTTTGCCGGCCGTGGCCGGACTCTCCGATGGTGCCCTGGGGGCGGAGGAATGTCCTGAAAAAGGGGTGGAGCTTGGGGAAAAATCACATGTTAGTAAAGGTAATTAATGATCAAACATCCATACTTTGATGATTTTGATGGTTTATATCACCCATTTCATCATGGTAAACCTACAAAAAACACGGAAAGATCCACCATTTTCAATGGGAAAACTCACTATAAACGGGCCATTTTCCATAGCTATGTTAGTTTACCAGAGGGTAAAGGCAATTAGTAATCCCATTCATCCCCATGAATATGCATAATCCCATGAATAGTCCCATTAAAACATGCTCAACCATTAGTATTGATATCCTATTAAGATCCCATGAATATTCCATTATGGGGGGTTCCATAGTCATGGGGGTACCCCAAGCTCGCTGGATGGTTTCTAAGGGAAAATCCCAAACAAAAATGGGTGAGAACTGGGGGTACCAGGGCTGGACAGCCGTGTGACTTTCGCTTTGGTGGCCACGCTGGGGGAAGTTGGTGCCGTAGGTGTCAGCAATCTGTCCGAAGAAGACCTGCAGAACCTCACGGCCGCCGCCCAGCAGACGCTTGACACCAATGGCACTGGCTTTGAAGCAGTTGCCGTGGTACCCTCTGGTAAACTAACATAGCTATTGAAAATGACCTTTTATAGTGGATTTACCAATTGAAAATGGTGATTTTCCATAGTTATGCTAGTTTACCAGAGACCAGAGGGTACATTTTTCTATACAAATATGAAGTCTTGGTCAAAATATGTCAAAATATGAGAGCCTGGCACCCACTAGATCCATTGAACACCTCCATTCTTTGAGATTCTCTCACCTTTCCGCCTCACTGGTTACTGGTTGCACTAGCCACAAGAGACTAGGGTACTGTACATCTACCTGAGATACTTACATCAGCGTTGGACACTTCCCCGCCTTCATATCCATTGTGTTCCAACTCGCTTTAAAAGTCCTGAAGTCCCTCAGTCGTTGATGGTTCCAACCTTTCAACCAAGATATCGCAATTCGTCCTTCAAATCCCACATTTCTTTGTTTCCTTTTAGTCATTCTAATCCCACTCTTGAAATTCGGCCAAAAAATATCAATTCCGATCCCAAGATACATGGAAGAATTCCCCAGTTGGTAACTATAGGATACTATTGGCAACTCTGAAACACTGGGACTATGTTTTCTCCGTTTTTTTTTTTAAAATGGGGACTATTCGCCCATCCCCCGTGCACCCGTGCCCTCCCAACGGCAGGATGTCGGTGGAAAAGATCACCCGACGCCTGGGCCTGGGCGGCTCCGGGGGACCTGCCTGGCTACAGAACCTGCAAAGTCCTGGTGCTTTGGCAGCTGGATGCTGGATGGATTGAAGTTTTTTTGGTTAAGTCCACATGTGGATAACAATCCATGTGTTTTAATCCATTATGGCAATCCATGGGATAACAATCATTGTTGTTTTTTTTGGGGACTGGTAAACGTTAACAAAAAACTATGGAAAGATCCCACCATTTTTCATGGGAAAATTCACGATTTTTGGTGATTTTTGCCAATAGGAAAGGTGCACCAAGTGGTTTCTTTGTCGTTTTTTGGGGGTTGTTGGATCCTAGTCACATTGACGAACCCATGGTTTTTTGTCAAGAATCCATGTTGGGTCTTTGGTCCCCAGAATCATAGAGCATCTCCGAAGGCTTCACCACAAGGGTGGAAGGGGAACCACCCAAAATTTGCAAACTTTTGGAGGTAATGTTACATCAAACCTTGCTCTTAATCGGAACATCCATTTCCCGAGCATTTTTGTGGCTTCAGAGTGAATTTTCAGGGCCCTTTGGAATTGGTTGGGTGCTGGATGTTAGATTTCGGAGTACTTTTCGAAGCAGCCCAGGTTTTGAGGCTCTTAAGAGGACCTGGGTGCAACCGAGCATTTCCATCACGGAAGTTGGCAAAGGCGACTTAGTCAACTTAGGGGTGACTTGGGGGTGCCGGTGAGGCATTTTGGAAGTTTTGTTTCTTAGAGATTCTCGGCCAAAAATCGTGGACCATTCGAAGAATTTGGATTTTTACCCGCCAAAAAATACATATTCATCAAAAACAGAATCTTCAGAGATCTCGAGTCTAAAAGAAATATCCGCCTTGAGAAATCTTGGGATCTAAGAAATCCTATGATCTAATCTTGAATTCCTGGTGCTCCACTTTGCACAACCATATCTTGAACCGATCTTTATCATCTCCATCAGATCTAGAAGGATCAATCTACCAGCAGAATCCCTGATAGAGCGCATAATACTACCAAGTCCATGTAGTTCGACCCATCGAATCGTTTTTTTTCCATAGAAAGCAGGTGTAGAACACAGAAATTCCCCCAGGAATTTCCTACACCCTTTGCTGGTGAGGCCCCAAACATCAGCATGGCCGACATATTGCCAACCGCGCCTCCTGTGTGATCTCAATTCGAACGCCAGGCCTGTGGGAAAGTAGGTGTTTTTGCCCAAGCATGGTGGGAAGACCTGTGGGAAGACCATGAAACTGGGATTTCACCCACCAGAATCATGTTTTAGCAGAGAAAATTGAGGTTTACTATCTGGTTATTGAACATAGCCATGGAAAATCATCATTTTGAATAGGTAATCCATCTATTTCTATTATTTCTATGGGCCATTTTCCATGGCTATGTTAAATAACCAGAGGGTAACAGTTTAACGAACGAAAAGCTTGGCCTGGTTTGATGGTAAGACCCAAAGCTGGCAAATTTGGAGAGCCTTAAATCCATTTATTTGGTGTCCCTTCTTCGGTATGTGTAATATTGAGGGGTTGGAAGTACCACTTGGCGCTAGAACTGTGCAGTGTTCTGGGTATCGATGAAGTAACACACAGTTTCCAACTGACTTTGGGGCAGATTTGGCTCATCAGCACTATCATCTCATGCCAAGGAGGTCGATTTCAACCCTCTTTGGTCACCTGAAAGCTGCCCCCGTCGTCTCCGTTACCAGCCGCCCCAAAGCCATGGCTATACCCGCCGAAGAGTTAGAAGCCATGCTGTTGAAGGCTATCCCCAGGTACCGATGGACTGCGGATGATGTGGTGAAGGATGGGGTTCTCTGGAAATTCCTTGGAAAACATGTGAGACCCTCCACAAGAATCCGGAATCCAATGGTTCAAACCCCTCATTTCGATCCTTCAACCTCCCTCAAAAGATAGATCAATCCCTATAATTCCAATCATTATCCTAGGGGATTTGGAGATATTTGGATGGATTTGGGGTAGCCACCAGGACTTGGATCTCAAGGGCAAGACCATCATCGTCACCGGTGCCACCAGTGGCATCGGCATCCCAACTGCCACCGCCTTGGCGCGCACGGGCTGCAGCCTGGTCATCACGGCTCGGGACCCGGCGAAGGGCCAGGAGGCACTGGAGGCCATTCGCAAGGACTCGGGGAACGCCGAGGTCACCGTGAGGGCCCTGGACCTTTGCAGTTTCGAATCGGTGAAGAGCCACCTGGGACCTGGATTTTGAAGATTTTTGTTGAAGCTTATGGGGTTTCCAAGGTTGATTGTGACACTTAAGCCACCAGAAATGGGGAATCTACCGGAGAACATTTCTGACTGGCTTTTTGACGCGGGGTGTCTGGAGCAAATCCAAGGCTTTGTGAAGGAGTGGGGTGATCAAAAGATCGACGTCTTGTTGCACAATGCCGGAGTTATGGCCATTCCATTTACCAAGACAGCGGATAAAGAGGAACAGCAGATGCAGGTGAACTTTTATTCGGTGGTGATGCTTACTGAGTTGTTGATGCCACTTTTGACTGAGACGGCCCGGGTGTGCGTGGTGTCATCCATTGCACACCGTCGCGGGGCCGCGCTCGAACCTTCCTTCATGGAGGTTTTTCAGAAGTACATGGCTGAAGATCTGTCTGAAGAAGGCTACGACAAGTGGGTTGCCTATGCTGTGGCCAAGAGCGCGGTGATCATGTACCACAGCAAGATTCTAACTGTTAGCAATTTTGCAGGTGGTAAGTCAGATTCTTATCTCTTTAACAGGGTTGGTTTGGGCATGTTTGGGCCATATTTCAGAGTTTTTCACCAATTTGACAGTTTCTCGCCATATTTCAGAAAGCACTGAGTTTTCCACCACATTTTCCATCCCTTCCAAGAAAACCCCAGGTACTGCAACCAGTTGAACGCTGAACTCTCCGAAAAAGGCTCCAAGATCCGCGTGAACAGCGTCCATCCCGGTGGTATCCGAACCGGGCTCCAGTCGTCCCTGTCCCAGGAAGAGATGGCCGCCATGGGATGGCTGGACAAAGACGGCAAGGTGTCGCCGGCCTTCAAAAGCGTGGAACAGGGGGCATCGACCTCGACCTGGGTCTCCGTGTCTCCCGAAATGGCAGCTGGGGTGGATTTTTTTGAGTGACTTTTGTTGGTTGGAACTGGTGAGATCTGATGATTGGACTGTTGGTTGGACTAATTTTATTGGTTTAATGCCGTTTTTTTGGCTGGACTAGGTTGGATTGATGAGCTGATGTTGAATCTTGATGGGGAAATAGTGGCCAAATCCAAGTCCAGTTGTTTCAAAGATCCAGTACCAAAGAAATGTGGTGATGATGATGATGATGATGATTCCAATTGCCAATGATATTTCTTTCAGGGCATTCAAAGAACCAGCTAGGAAGGGATTGGTGGCAGCTACAGTGAGAACTGCTGCGTGACCGCCAAAGATGACGTTGGCACCGGCGATTTCATGTCGAAAGTCAAGGGCACCGCACCACACGTCTGGGTGGAGAAGGACTGCGCGCTGGTGACAGAGATGGGTCGTGCCCATCTGAAGAAGAAGGGCTTGCTGTGAGCCGGAGGTTTTCTTGCGATGGGGGGCTTGCAGACCATGGCTTTTCTTGATACAAACAACATCAACACATTAATTTTCTGGTTGGTGGTTTGGAACATTTGGATTATTTTTCCATATATTGGGAATGTCATCATCCCAACTGTTACTCACTCCATCATTTTTCAGAGGGGTGGCGAGCTCAACCACCAACCAATGGATCTTGGAGGTTTTCGAGGTCCCGCCGAAGCGGCGGTACCTCGGCCCTTCCGGCACTGCTTCGTTTTGCTGAGAAAATCAACGACTGGTCTTGTGCAAAGTAGGGCCCCCAAACGAGATCGAAGTTGGTGAACATAGCTCCAATAGCCAAGAACTATAGTCTATGAATGGTCTATGAGACTTCTAATATTTGTCATGGGGTTTATCAAAAAAACTTATAACTTGGTGGGGGGAATATTGTGGGATTCACCCAATGCCAGAAACCCATAAGCCTATCATGTGGAGATGGTTTACTGTATATGGTTAAACATCATTCCCTTATGGTGGGTTGTTAGGGGATAATTTATAGTTGGGTTTGCCACATTACCCTCTGGTAAACTAACATAACTATGGAAAATCACCATTTTCAATGGGTAAATCCACTATAAATGGCAATTTTCAATAGCTACGTTAAATTACCAGAGGGTATAGGGACAGTTTTCCTGTTCATCTTGTTTTTTCTCTCCCGATTTTTTGGATAGTAAAGGGTAGATGTTGCTAGTGGGAACTGGACCCAAGCTCCGTTGCAAACGGACACTCGCCAAGCCCGGCTCCAATGCATCGCGGCAGGCCAAAAGGGCGAAGATGTCGTGAGCTGTTTGAAGCAGCACTTGAAGCATGAGTCGGATGCTCAGACGGCACGCCGGACGTGTTGAAACGAAGCCAAGTAAAACGAACTTTGGAGAAACAGTCCCAATATAAAATTGGCCAAATTCGATTAGAATATCCTATGAACATAGTTTTTTCGGTTTTTGGAGCTGATGAATGGCCATCTCATGAGAATTTTCCAGAAGCTAATTATCAGTGCAGAAAAATCGATGAAAACTTGGGATGTCCTAAGATCATGACTTCCCAACTGGATGATAAACAGGGTTTGGCCATCCCATCAGTGTTTCCAATTTAGCCCAACTTGAAGCCATCCTAGAATTGCTGGCTACATAGGCTACATGTCATATCCCCATTGTAACCCCATGATTTTCTCATTATATCTCAATTATATACCAGAATTCCTAGATTTTCCATGATCTTGCTTAAATCCCATGATATCCCCACGATGTTGCCATGGAATTTCTGATCACAGATCAATTTTCCCCGTGGCTGGTGAAATGCCAGCACCAGGTTTGGGAAGCGCCGCAGCTGCAACCAGCTGGAGATCAACACTTTGGCGGTCTCAGCACCTCAGTGGTTATTTCGCCTCGAATTTCCATAAATTTCCTGTGTGAAAAATGGCGAAATTTAGGGTGGTGAATGGGTATAAACACAATAAACACCAATAAACCATTGACTTTCATGGGGATATGACGAAATGGTATGAAATAATGGGATATATGGGATCAAGATCTTAGAATCTATTATATAAATGTATATAATCACAATGGGAAGATACAGGGGATATGGGGATATTGGATATCATCCACAGTTCTGGGGTGGTTTGAAGCAGTCGAACTTTCATCCCTGACCATCAGTCCCCAGATGTGGACGTGTAAATGCCAGGACGATCTGAATAATGTGAAGCTTTCATGTCTAAATCTGGATATGCTCAACATATACTTATCATATTTATCATCCCTTATCCATCACCTCCTTCTTATCAGATTCCATTCTTTGAGATCGTGCGAATATATGCGAATATGTGGTCAGCTAGAAACGACATGTGCGAGCAGAAACCGTTTGTGCTAAATTTAGAGATAGCCCTGCACAGTTCAGAAAGCATCCCAGTGACATTGGTATACCAGCAACGTCAGGTTGGGAATGCAGTATAGGACCCTAAATGGGGACCCATTTCTGGTAAGTCATTGCAGATGGTGCAGATGGTTTTGGGCCTCAATTGGATGTTTTGAGTTTCGCCCCAAAAATTGGATGAAAATCTGAGCTGCAAACCATTTTAAGCCCTGAGATTTTCGATCTATTTAATGTATTTCTTATATTTGATGGTTAAATGATATGGTCTCCCTCCAATTTTTTCCCTTCAGAAACCAGTTCATTGACTCAGGAGGCATGGGTTACGAAGCCTACGTCCAAGGTAGGGCCCGCAAGAGGATCATGCCATGATGAGTTTTTCTGGGGTAAAGCCCCAATTCTTATGGCATGTCAATAGGGAATATGATTCCATGAGGATTTTTGAACTTTTGGGGGTTGGAGCTGCGACTTTTCCAGATTATAGCCATAAAAATCGGATCCGCTCAGGGTTAGGGTTGAATGTTACGGATATGGGCCACAGTATGGAGGCACCAATGGGCCCACAAGGGAAGATGTCACTGTCCATTTCGGATTCAGTGATTTTAGGCACCCATTTGCCTTCCATTTGCAGACCCGTCTGAATAGCCAGTAAAATCACAAGCCAGGCAAAACAAACACAGCCCAACACTTTTGGAAGTAACTCATCTTCAGCATCATCACCATGTCTCCAGTCAATCCAAGCATATCTAGTCCATGGCAATTTTGAGGATTTTTCACGAAGTTTCACACATATCAGTGAGCATAACTATGGGACGATGTGGTTTCAACCCCCATACGTTGGGATATGGGCACCCTACAACTATGTTTTTTGTTTGTTTTTGTTTTGGATGTCATTGTCTCAACCATAGTTGTTATAACGTTATAACCGTTATAACTTGATTACGTGGTTACATAGTTGTATCATAGTTGTTAAATGGTGGTTTCCAGCTATATGGGGTACCAAAAAATAGCTGGATGGTTTATAATGGGAAATCCCAAACAAAAATGGATGATGAACTGTTTTTTTCCCCATGACTTACCCTCTGGTAATTTAACATAGCTATTGAAAATGGCCATTTATAGTGGATTTTCCCGTTAAAAATTGTGATTTTCCATAGTTTTTTGTATGTTTACCCAAGGGTAATGGTGACAGGTCTTTTGCGCAGCGAGGGCTGCAGTCGCAGATGCCTGGAAGATGGACGAATCGGCCGTCTTGGCGGTGCGAGAAGGGGGTGCCTCGGTATCTACCGAGGGCCTGGGGTCCCCATGGACAGTTCGATGGTGGAAAACTCCAGGTCGCAAACTGTGAGTTTACTCAGAGGGTCTAGTGTCTAGTTTCAAGGGATATCATCCTTTAAAATGAGGATATTCATGGATATTCCAGTTATTTTCTGTTAATTATGACATATCGCCACTTATTTATGGGTTATCTATGGGATATTTTGCCTGGATCGTCCCATTTTATCACGTATTTTCTATTCGGATTTGGCTGGGTAAACGACTAAGAGACTTATTGAAACCGAGGCTATTAACCAATTGGAAGTCATGCTTCGAACGCTCACCATGCACCTGAGATCAGTCAATTGGAATGGTCAAAGTCCAGTTGGATGGACGAGTCAATAAATATCAAATAAATATCGACAATCCATCAGTTGCAACTGGAATATCCTCATTTTAAAGGATTATATCCCTTGAAACTAGACCCATTCAGCTGCAATGATTGAACTGATTGAACTCATAAGCACCGAGCCGCTTAGGAACCATTGCGATCTTGCCCCTCCTTGAAGCGGAACTGGGGTGTCCCTTGGCTACGCACCAAATTTGGGGTGGTTTTGTTGGGATTTTCTCAGCGAAATCGGTGCGATTTCGGAAAGGCACCAGGTCAAGACTCACGGGGGATTTTGCTATAAATGGGGCTTGTTATTTTTCCACTAATCCCTAGGTCAATCTTACATGGATACTTTAATCCTTTAGTCTTTTGGCATTAATGAGAATATCTACTAACCAGCAAAGAATTTATTTTTTTGCAGGGTATCTAAGATTGGCAATGATCCACAGAAGCTGCAGTAGGGCTTAGCATGCCAATTATAAGGAACCCCTACTGACGGATGACCATAGCCCAATGCCGCCAATGCCCATGAAAATCCAGTGGCACATGTCAGGTGATGTTGTCCAGATGGCGTTCAGTCAGGCGTTCAGTCAGAGACCGGCGACTGGTTGGGTCCTGCTGGTTGGGTCCTGGTTGTGTCCAGATGTTATGGATGTGGATGACTTTGATGACATCCGCAGAAAGCCAGTGTAATGTCGTAAGCTCCAGTTTTCCAGCTTTTCTACTTGTGTTGGTCTTGCTCTGAATAGTCGGGGTATAGCATCCCTGATGCGATTCCAACACACTTTTGGGAACAAGAGAGTCTAGTCTACCACTTAGTAGGGGTATTTGGATCCAAGGGAACAGCTGTTTCAAGGGATGATTTAACTAATACTTCGGAGAGGCATAGTTGAGATCCCAACAAATCCGCCAGAATGCATAGCAACCCCCACAAAGATATTCAAAGGGTTCAAAGCTTTCCACTGATTTCCACTGATTTTAGCAGTGTTTTGTCGAAGCAATTGCTCCAGAATGAAAGAATTATAGAATGGGCTAGCGCCCGGGTGCCGCCGACCCCCCCTATTTGGGGGGTCCTGCAGAGAGAGGGAGAGAGATAGATAGATGGATGGATGGATGGATGGATGGATGGATAGATAGGTAGA
>Ga0126342_10000478_pt1 | contig 43798 bp, 52 predicted proteins | sample Cyp1metagenome_FD_92528 | JGI IMG/M metagenome (GOLD analysis project Ga0126342, IMG submission 92528) | Coral microbial communities from Lord Howe Island, Old Settlement Bay, Australia - Cyphastrea 1 metagenome | ecosystem: Host-associated > Invertebrates > Cnidaria > Coral ...
AGTACATCAAAGGATGTTCACTTAGCCTAGCCCAACCGTTCAGCCAGATGTTACGACCCCCAGTCAAAAAGAGTGTGAGCCAGCTGACTTCTTGTGATGCAATGCCTCAGTTGAGTTGACAAATAATTTCAGGCCTCCACAAAGAGGCCAAGGCACTTCCCAAATCATCCCCGGGCCATGTAAAAGCGCTGCATGAAGGAACCAGATCAGTAAATGAAAAAGAAAGGCAGCACAAAAAACAAACCAACCTTGACAACGACGCCCAAAAAGGTTCAATAGGGAACAACTCGGTAAAAAATGTGACCTTCTAAACCAAATCTAACCAAACTCCAATGTCTCGCTCTGAGAACAATGCGCTTGCGTGTCATTTTGCCATCCAGTGCGACTCCCATGTGATAGTGATCGCCATCAAATTGCCACAGAGGAAAATATTGGTGTACATCCGTGCAGCTGGGTAAAATATTTTGTTCAGGAACATAACACCTGCGGTGTAATCCACAGATTATGTTATCAAGGACAAATTTGGGTGCTCTGCCATCCGAATGGCAAGACACCCTTTGGGCATCTTGTACTGATCCTTCAAACAAGAAAACCGAAACAATTTGACCGATGGATACCACGTTGAAATCTACAGCACGCCTTCCAGCAATGAAGGATTTCATTTTTTTTCTCCCCGGATTTGGCCTTAGCATTAAACTCGGTCCTTTGTACGGACACAGGACACAGTTTTTTTGGTTGCCTTGTTCGCAACATATATCTGTGCGAAAATACGAACTTTCTGCTAGTCAGACATGAAAACGTGTTCCTCTACGATCAAAGAATTTGTTTAATTCTTGTATTTTCCGTGTTGTTGCTGTGTTCAAGCTTTGACAAACATTGCTTGGCACGTGGCAGATGGAATTGCACCACAAAACATGACATGTTTATCTTCAAAACACCGTCGATTTTATTGGATATGACTATGAAATCTAGTTATCACAACTGAATGGAAATAGAACTAGTTTTTTTTCGAGGTGACAGTGACAGCAACCTAATTACTTATTTGGCATCTAGAAGAAAACAACAACATTTTGGACAGGTACTGTTCTTTCGTCCAATGGCAAGCTTTGAATGTGCCTCAATTCGCACTCTTTTGACCGTTTGTTTTTGGTTGGGTTTCAGTGGAATTATCGTTGGAACGTCAATTTCCTCGTCTGTGTTTGGTGTATACTGGTGTTGTAAGGCAACATTTGCCTTGAGCAAGCATCTGAGCCTGTGGTGACAAGATGCGGACGTGAACTTAGTGTGGAATGGGACCTCATTTTTTTTGATAGCGTTTTGGTGGTACAGATGCAAATCGTAATCGTAATTACAATATTTTTCCTGTTTGCTCTCTCTCTCTCTCTCTCTATATATATATATAAATATCACTGCAATCATGATTGTGACCCTGGATATGATTCTGTTTAATGTGTTGATGCAGTTGATTCTGTTGATGCTGATGTTGTTGCTGATGTTGCTGCTGATATTGCTGCTGATGTTGCTGCTGATGTTGCTGCTGATGTTGCTGCTGATGTTGCTGCTATGTTGCTGCTATGTTGCTGCTATGTTGCTGCTATGTTGCTGCTACTGCATGATGATGATGATGATGATGGTGGTGGTGGTGGTGGTGATGATGATATCAAGATGATACCGACCAGAACGAGGAAAGAAGAGGAGGAAGAAGACAAACGACCACACCCCACCCTGATGTCCACGATGGGTTTGGACGTTGATCATGATAGGGGGATTGTATTGGCTGGGGGGACGTCGTCCTTGTTGTTTCTGCTTGGCTAGCTTTCCTTTGTCCCAGTGGTGCATGTCATTGTTAATGTCTTCTTGGTCCTTGTTGGAGTTGAGCGCGTAGCTGCGGCACTGTTCGCTGTGATTCTTCGATTGTGACCCTGCGAACACCGCCTAAGACTGCTCAGACACTGCTGCTGCCACAAAAAGGTGGAATATTCACGGTTTGATAAGGATGCCGATGATGAATTCAGAATTTGTCACAGTGATGCTAGTGGTGGTTGTTCTTCTCCCAGGTGTGGACACTGGTGCTGGATACTGATGCTGCCAACGTTTCTGCTATGCATTGTTGCCATGTGTTGTCGTTGTCGTTGTCGTGGTCGTGGTCGTGGTGGTCGTAGTGGTCGTGGTCGTGGTTGTGGTTGTGGTTATGGTTGTGGTTGTGGCTGTGGTGGCTGTGGTGGTCGTGGTGGCTGCGGTGGCTGTTGCTGTTGCCGTTGCCGTTGCCGTTGCCGTTGCCGTTGGGGTTGTTGTTGTTGTTGTTGTTGTTCTTGTTCTTGTTCTTGTTCTTCTTGTTCTTGTTGTTGTTGTTGTTGTTGTTGTTGTTGGTGTTGGTGTTGGTGTTGGTGTTGGTGTTGGTGTTGGTGTTGTTGTGGAGAAGTAACAGTAGAGTCATGCATTTTTTCAAGATGTCATTGATCAGTTCTGGTTGTCTCATTGTCTTTCTTTGTTGTGGTAATGTTGGTAGTGCTGCTGCTGCAGCTGTTTGCTGCTTGACTGCATCGCAGATGTTGGAAGGCATTGCACAAATCAATTCACATTGATGCCAGCCCTTACCCAGCGTTCGCAGAAATTTTCAGGCCACTTATTCTGCTGGGCATGTCTGCACCAGTGGCTCAATGCAACCACAGCCGGTGAAGAGGCCAACAACTTGATGACTTGTCATCACTTGTCATCACCTTGAGCAGTGGTCAGTTTTTTTTTTCCCAAGGCTCATCGTGCCTCCCAAATGTCGCCCAGCAGCTCGCTCTCCAGACTTGTTAATAAACAGTTGAACTGTTTCCTTTGCTGAGACTTTGATTGAGAGATTCGCCATGCTGCCAGGAGCAGGGGGAAAACTACCTCGGCATGTCCCATTTGTAAGGCAGTGATGCTGCAATGCTTGAGACTTCAATTTGCATAGGCAAAGACCTCCTTGTTCTGCACTTGATTTTTCAAGGCATCGGTGACAATTCAGAATGTGATCCCTGTCTACACCCGAAGCAACCAGAGTGATCCGCGGAATTCGTGCGCAGCGAACTCTTGTTGGCGGATGCCAGTGAATGGAGCATATACAATAATGATTAATAATGCGAATTTGGACTAACAAGATTTGTGGGTGTTTTGAAAAAAATGAAGGTAGCATTTTGAGCAGTCAATGATCCGGGGTTGGAGGAGTTTTGTACTGAGCTCACAGGTATCCGAATCTTCCTTCAAGGCCTCCAGGTGAGCGACCTGAACCGGAACCTGCGTCAGTGCCCTGCATCCGCTGCAGCTCAGGTCATCAAAACTGCTCGTGTTGGGTGCAACATGGTACAACACGGTGCTATGTGGTGCATTTTGTAGTGTTCGACCCTTTGCAAGCAAGTTTTTTTTTGCCAAAGCGTAAAATGAAAGGTTGTGCCAAGAAGTGTAGCACAGATTTGCCGTCGATTCAGGTACTTGCGTTGCAAGCGTTTCAAAACGGTGGCATTCCAGAGTTGGCTCCATAGACACTAGAGCCTTTGAGCTCAATATGTAGAAATACCAAAGTTGGAGTTTTGATGACACGCGATGCCATGAGGTCATATGGCTACACGTCTGGACAGGGCTACTTTCCAGTCATCTTTGGCCTCAATTGGCAAGGTGCATCTCTTTTGGAAGCGTGGAAGCCTTAGGGAAAGTACCTGGAATATTGATATTCTGCATATTGAGAACATAATATACACTATATATATACATATTAGTGTATCTATATCTATATTTATACCTATATCTATAGCTATATCTATATCTATATCTATATCTTATATATATATATATGTATCTATATTTGTTTATATTGTTTAGATTTGTTGATATTTGTTCACGTTTACCTAAATTTATCTATCTATTTATCAATGAATCTATCTATCTATCTATCTACCTACCTATCTATCTATCTACCTATCTATCTATCTATCTTTCTATCTATCTATCTATCTAAATTTAATTCTATCTATCTATCTATCTATCTATTTATCTATCAAATCCTATCAAATCCTATCAAATCCTGTCAAATCCTATCCTATCCTATCTATCTTATTTATCTTATCTATCTTATCTATCATATCTATCTAATCTATCTAGTCTGTCTAATCTATCTAATCTATCTAATCTATATCTAATCTATCTAATCTATCTAATCTATTTAATCTATCTAATCTATCAAATCTATCAAATCTATCAAATCTATCAGATCTATCAAATCTATCTAATCTATCTAAGCTATCTAAGCTATCTAATCTATCTAATGTATCTAATGTATCTAATCTATCTACTCTATCTAATCTATCTAATCTATCTAATCTATCTAATCTATCTAATCTATCTAATCTATCTAATCTATCTGATCTATCTAATCTATCTAATCTATCTAATCTATCTAATCTATCTAATCTGTCTGTCTGTCTGTCTGTCTGTCTGTCTGTCTGTCTGCCTCTCTGCCTCTCTGCCTATTTGTTTGTCTTTTTGTGTGTCTATCTGTTTGTCTATCTATTTGCCAACTTGTCTGTCTATCTCTCTGTCTATCTATCTATCTATCTGTCTATCTATCTATCTATCTATCTGTCTGTCTATCTATCTATCTATCTATGTATGTATCTATGTAACCTATGTAATCTATGTAATCTATGTAGTCTATGTAATCTATGTAATCTATGTAATCTATGTAATCTATGTAATCTATGTAATCTAATCTAATCTAATCTAGTCTAGTCTAATCTAATCTAATCTAATCTAATCTATCTAAGTTGAAATATACCGACCCCTGAGCCCCACTATGTATAGCATAGGTAGTAGGTCTTATGTAGAGCATTGCCATTGCTATGAGTACCAATGTAGTTCCAAGTAGATACACCCGAATGTACAAATGCACCTCCTATCTAATTGCAGTAGATAGGTAGAGAGCCAGAGCTAGAAGTAGGTAGTCTTAGTATCCCAACAACTACCGGGGTATAATTAATAGATTACGCTGCTGACGCAATGGCTCAAGTGCCTGCCAAAAGGGCGCTTGTTTGTTGATGTTTTGTTGCAGGGTTTGCCGGATTAGTTTCCCCCTTTTCTTTTGGGTGGCTGGTTCGACCCCCTGTTTGACTATCTATCTATTTATCTATCTTCCCCTCTCTCTCTCTCTCGGTCAAAACATAGACCATGCATATATGTATATACAATACAAACACAAGCATAGAGTCATTCATATATTTATACAAACTTTCCTTCTTCTCACTTGCACATTAATGTTTCTCCTTCGTTGCTTTTTAATTTGCTGGCATGTGGATATCCAGGTTGCGTGCTTTTATAGCGACCTTTGCACACATAGACTTGTCGCAGTGGTAGCTATGTGATTTGGTCCATTCCTTGGTGCTGCGTCGACTTCCATCGTTGCCAAGACCATCTACGTCAAAGACTCTGTCCTATGCATTGCTAGGTCCGGCCCCCGTCAAACAGGTATTTGTTTGACCTGCAAAGTGCTCAATGTTACCAAGGACTCTCTTTTCTATACTTCTTGATTCTGTTCATGCTCTGACTTGAAGATTCACAAGTCTCTTCGGCTGAAGATTGCAACCCGCTTAACAATTTTAAGGCATTTCACGCGGGAATTTGGGAAGCAGACATAGCTTCAGTTGGGCTGAATCCGGTGAAATGCTCGGATACTGCCCGGCAGTGCTAGTCGTAACGAGCTTGCGAGTCAAACAGGGACCTGCATGCTCATGCTGGGACAAAAAATTGGTGTCTTTCTGCTTTAGCAGCATTGAAACAGGAGCTGTTTGCTGCGATGTCAAACATCAGGATTCACCATCTCATCCACACCTTTTCTGGGTGCGATCGGGACCCATATTGCTCAAGCCGAAATGAAACGGCATCGAATGTAGAACGGCAAGAAGCCTAAAACAATATAGATCTGTTTAGTTTCTCAGTATAGTTCATTATAGCATGCCAGGCCCTGAGTGGTGTCGTAGTGAGCCTCCTTAGTCATGGTATATCATTCAGTCATTCCGAACATTGTTCAGGTCAGAGGAAGAGCTGGACCACTTCGGTGTCTCAGCTTCACAGCTTCAGATTGATTTGATTCACACTCTCTGTAAATAGTATGTATAGAATCCCCGCAAAAAGATACAGAACACAGGATTTCTTCATGAATTTAGTAGGATTTCATTTTCTTGCAACATTTTTTTGTTTTCTATGCGTTGTTTTAATTTCAGATGTGACATCCTTGACTCACTGCCGGTTCCATCAGCATGCAGTATTTACAAAACACCTTGTTTTGTCAGCATGGTGCACGTCCGGTGTCAGGGTTATCCTTTCCTCCTGGCTTGATAGACATGGAGGCTTGATACTGTCACTGAGCATACTGAGCCCACTCTTTTCGCTGAAATTTTCGACAAAACGTTGGAGTCTCCATGTGCAGGACTGGAGCCTCCATGGGTATATGGGATTTTCTCGGCCACCTCCTGGATTGCCAAGGCGGGGGGGTTCCAGCATTGAAGGGGTCTAGGGCGGCCCGAATGGACTGTTCCAAGCTGCAGGCCGTGGCTATTGCGACAGAGCGGCCCTCAGCACTCACATTTCATCGGTAGTCTTCAACAATCCGAATCCCAATTGTTATTATAAATCCTCCATCTTTTGACCACTTGACATGATACAGTCAAGGACTGTAGCTTGTTTACTGATCTCTATTGTTGTTGATGAATTAATTTCGGATTGGATATGGTACAATGAACCCAGGCAAAGCTCGTCGCCAGTGCCAGAGGCTGCGGTTGGCGCCTCAGTGCTGTGTGGCTCGAGATCAAGGAACCCCCCAAGCATGAAGGGTTTAAGGTGGTTTGAAAGAAACCATTAAACAAACAATCACCAAAAAAATGAAGTTCAAGTAATTGAAGTTGGCACTTGTGCGGCATATCTCTACCAGGCGCCCCAGGCTTTCCTGACAACTACGCCACCATTGCCTGGATCAACAGTTTCGCTGGGGGCCCAGGCATAGTCATAGTCTATCGTCACAGCACAGCTTTCCCGGATCCATGGGGAATGGGTGTGATTCTACGCTCGATTCTGCTTCTCAGGAAAGCAGATCCCCAGTATCTGAGCTTGAATGCTTGGGGTCCACACCGGCGCTAGGTGCTCAGCTCCAATTGAAGCGTATTGAAGCTCTCTTTCAGCTTCTGCATTCGAGACCAAGGATGCGACGTGCCCTTGCAAGCGCTGGGAATCCCTATGGGTGATGACGCCAGGTGCCGCCTCTGAAAGCCAAAGCTTACATTTTGCCAGGCTGCAACCGCCAGGTCTCATTACATTCTTGTGGTAAATTATGGATGTCCTTGGATCAAGACAGACCCCACAGGTGATCTCACAGGGTTCCATGACGCGACAGGTCTTCGCCAGATGTCCGACCGCTGTGCCCGCAGCCGCGTCGTGCCTTTGACGTCGCATTCTGCGAGTCGGTGCCTGAATGGATCTCCTGGTGACTGGGGGAAGGTGCCATTTCTCGTGGTAATTCAATGTATTTCAATGTACTGTAAGAATTCACTTGTTGGGGGTGCACCCCAATTCATCAACCAGGCCCTAATCTGGGATGAACATAAGCAGCAAAAACAGCATAAAGTCAAGAATTTAGTACAAGTCAGCGCGTCATTGATGTGGCAAACATGAACAGGAGAGGCATCAAAAAAAACAAATAGGGATCAAAACAAAACAAACAAAGATCAAAAAAAAACAAAACGAGAAAGGAAGGAAGGAAGGGGCAGGAAGGAAGGAAGGAAGGAAGGAAGGAAGGAAGCAAGCAAGCAAGCAAGCAAGCAAGGAAGGAAGGAAGGAAGGAAGGAAGGAAGCAAGCAAGCAAGCAAGCAAGCAAGGAAGGAAGGAAGCAAGCAAGCAAGCAAGCAAGGAAGGAAGGAAGGAAGGAACCCAATCTCCCCCTCCCGATCTTTTATATCTAAACCCAAGTTACATTAGTTGGGGTTTGAAATTCTGATGACCACTTTTATGTTTTGATCCTTTCACTGTTGACGTTCATCGCCTTGATGGCTCATAGGGTGGGAACGCATGCAACTTCATGGCGAGCTGGTGAAAAGGTCGCACTGTGTCGTCGGTGACAGATCCAGGATCCCAAGCTCCACAATCGCATTGCTTGAGTAGGCATACTTCTGTCTTTGACTTTGGTGGTGGCCCTGAGACTGACATCAATGCAGCCGACAAAGAGGCATCTCTGAGCTCTTTGTCTAAGTCTATGACGTCCTCTCGGCGTCGGCGCGGTGGTCGAGGCTCGGGTCATGGGAAGAAATGGCGGTCTGGCCACATACCACCTCCTCCTGGTTTCTCTGGTGACATTGAGAATGACCCTTTTTGCCTGAGACACTACAAGAGGGCTTTCAAGCGGTGGACCACCATCACATGTGAATATCTGCCGAAGAATGAGCAGGCCTTGAGGGCACTCGACGCCCTCACAGGCGACGCTGCTTTGGAACTTGAAGAGATTGAAGATAGCAGATACAATGTAGACAATGGAATTGACCTTTTGCTTCAGGACTTGAGTGAGTCTTTTGGTGAGAAGGAGATTTTCCGCAAGGGCGGCCTGATCCGAGAGTTTGAATCAATGGTTAGAGTGCAAGGTGAATCTGTGACAGCCTTCGTGAGACGCTTCCGTCTCATGGAGCGGAAACTCAAGGATGCCAAGATTCCTCAGTATCCCAGCGAGACCAGAGCAGTGAAGCTTTTGGATGGGCTCAAGCTGGATGAGCGTGCAACCTCTCAACTTCTTCTTGCAGCTGGAAATCGCTATGAGTTTCAGGCCTTGGTGGATGCCATTCGTGTCCAATATCCACCTGGTTTGACACTTACAGACCTTGCGAGAAATGGGCTGACCTTGTCTGGTTTTGGTCGTGCTTCCTCATCCAGTTCAATGCCTGGCAGATCTCGTGGTCGAGGCACCTCAGTGAGCTCTTTCAGAAGCCGCGGCGCGTCACGTGCTGGGTCATCGAAATGGAAGTCATGGACTGCTGACGCTCTTGATGAGGGCTTAGATGACCATGAAACCTACATGACTGCCGTTGAGGAGAACAGGGATGATGGCGAATGGAATGATGAGAATGGTTTTGACTATCAGTATGACGAAGAAGATGGAGAAGGAGATCAACCCACTGATGATCCACCAGCTGGTGATGGAGAAGCGCCTCAAGCTGATGGAGATGATGTCCAAGGAGATCATCAAGCTCTGGCTGCCACCAGCAAAAGACTTGCTTCTGCTGTCCAGTCCCGCGGCTACTACAACACTGCGGCCAAGGGAAAGAACAAGGGCACTGTCTCTGGCGGCAAGGGCAAGGACAAGGGTCAAGCAAAGAAGTCGGTTTCTTTTAGTCAAAACCCTGGTAAGAATCAGATGAACCCCAATAAGGGTAAGGGAAAAGGTGTCACAGGTAAGACTACTGGAAAGGGTTTGGGCAGTCAACTCACGACCGTCCAGCGTCAGCGTCTGGAATCCAGCCTTTGCATCGGTTGTGGCGCAGCTGACCATTGGCTTCGAGATTGCCCCAACGTGTCGCAGCACCAGGCACACATTTGCTCTTCACAAACTACCTTGGATGGCGAGGGTGCTGTGGTGTGGATGGTCAACCAAGATGAGCCATCCCAGCCTACCAGTTCAGGCACTTTGGAGTTGAACGGCAACTTGGGCAACTACGCCGATGGTCGTGTGAGTCTTGGTGAGCGCACTGATCTGCGCACGGATGGTGATCCTCTTTGTCAAGATGCTGCGAAACCTGATGCTCCACAAGGTGACTCTCCGAGACACTGGAGCCCAACGGCTTCCGAGTTGTCCAACATCATGGCATGTCTGTCACCAAGGCCGGGTTCTGATGCTGGAGCTGTGAACCCAGACGATTTTGCAGATCAGCGCATGGCTGATGACCTTTTCCGTGATGAGATGGCAAACATTGGATGTCAGCAAAGCCCTGCTTCTGATGTAGGTTTTTCACCCACCAGTAGCATAGCTTTATGTTTGTCACCTAGGCAGAATTCAGATTTTGGTGATTTGAATCCAGATGATTGGCGCGATCATCTTGAAAGCACAAGTTTCTTTCAAGAGGCCTATGCTTCCACTGATTGGCAGGACCCAGATGTCGTAGCTGCTTTGAATCGTGCGCAGAGCATAGCTTTTGACTGCCAGCGCGATTTGTACAGGCCAGTTTTCTGTGACCATGAGACTCAAGAACAAACAATAACGGGAGAGGACCCCAGGACCTCAAGAGCCCTTGTTGAAAATCAAAAGAACTTTCAAAATGAAAAGATGGGCCAACAAGAACAGGGCGAGGACCTAAGAACCTCAAAAAGTAGGAAGACGGCCGAAGGGTCGAACCAAGGAGATGTAGGTGTAGGATCATTGACCCTAGCCTCACAGGCTCCCTCGTCCAGTTCTTTAGATCGTCGCCGTAGCTCAGCCATGGATGAGTGTCAGCTTCCATTGAGGCCAGCCGTGAAGTCCAAGGGCAAAGGCAAGTCTCATGGGGAGCAATTTGAGTCCGAGGGCAAGGGCAAGTTTCATGGAAAGCAATTGAATGAGTTCTCCACTGTTTTGATGCTTAGCTCTTCACCGGAACCATCGAGTGAGAGAGATGCCATAGATTTGAACAGCAAGTGCCCCATTTTTAAGGCACCACAACTTCTTGTGTAGTACTCTGATGAACCTTGTTTGGTCATCGTTGACACTGGATGTCAGAGACAGGTAGCAGGCCGAGAATGGCATGATTCTCACACACAGAATCTGGAGCTTCCGCGCTTGGCCTTCAAGGAAAGATGTCAGTTTCGCTTTGGGCCCAGCAATGGTTCCAGTTCATGTGAGAGGTTTGCGTATCCATCAGGCTTAGGTCATAACTTTGTCGTGATGTTTTTCTCATGTGTGGATGCTGACGCACCTGCTTTGATGTCGAGACAAACTTTGACACGATTGGATGCAGTGCCAGATATCACATCGGGTAAGATTCACTATCGTGCATTGGGTGCTACCTCACCTTTGTATCTTAGCAGTTATGGTCATCTTGCTGTTTGCATTGATGAGTGGCCTTCACATATGCCAGAATGGCCTTGTCACATGGATGTCAATCGAGCAAGTTTACCAGACATTTGGGCACCTTCGGCTATGCTTGTTCAGGCTCAAGAGCTACCAAGTGCCCGACATCCTGCTGTGAGTCCACCTGGCTATGCAGAGAGCTCCGCCAGCATGGCTCCGGCATTGGCGTCACATGATGATGAGGTTGATGACTTTCATCAACCAAGTGTGCAAGTCAGTTCTGTTCTATGCGGCCACAAGCATGAAGCACGGCATTCGAGACAAGATCTTGAAGCATTTCATGATACCATCGACGGCCACGACTATGCAAACCACTTTGGCAGCCATGACCGTTCAGTCCTCTCTGAACCAGTCCAAGTACCAGAAGAACCCTCAAGAGTGTTCGCATCCGAACGGGCTCAGGTCCTACGGAGCGGCGGGGCACTCAATCAAGATATGCGATCTGTGCGGTTTCAGGGGAACTGTGAAGAATGGCCAACTACATGCTCTACAACCAAAGGCAGGCCCACAGGCCAAAACACCTCTGGGGCTTCCAAAAGGCAAAGCCAAAGCCAAAAGCCGCATTTCGGCCAGCTCAGAACCTTTACGTATCTTCTGGTTGGGCACCCTACTTGCATTCGTCTCCGGACTTTTCCTTGGCACCACCACCGTCGAGGACCTCGAGGTTGAGCCCCCAGCTGCAGCAGCAGGTGGAGTTGGAAGTGCAACAGCGACTCCTTCAGGCTATGCCGAGGTCAAGCATCCCAGTCTCGAGGCAGGATGTGGAGACTTCTTCGAACCGGAGTTGGACGTGGTGGGCGCAAGAGGAAGAAGTGGAGCCAGAATTTCCCGAGGAGTGGTTGGAGGAGCAGCCGGAAGATCAGAATTCAGATCAGGGCCCCAGCGAGATGGACGAGGGCCTGTGAATCGAGAACTACAAGGATCTGCAGATTATCCCTTGACTTCCGAGGACCTGAACTTCTTCTACATGAAACCTGGACGTCAGAAACGCCTTTTGGGTTCAGTTCGTGCTCTACGGCGAATCTGGATGGTTGAGCAGTCCATCTACGAGAACCTGGTGAACTGGTGAACACCAATCGGAAGCTCAGGAGATGCAAAGCAGATCTGGTCGAAGTGTTTGGAGGGAATGCCAATATCACTGCCTGTGCTTTGGAATGGAATCTCAAAGCTTTGCAGCCCATTGATCGAGTGCATGGCATCAACTTGGACACGAAGGCAGACTATGTATGGGTTCGAAATGCTCTCAACAAATGGTCACCTTTGTTGACTCTGATTGAACCAGAATGTCGGCTGTGGTCACCTTTGACGAACATGAACTATTACTGGAGACCGGAGGAACTCCAGCAGCTGCGACTTGATGCTCAGGTCGCTGTCGAAGGTGTGGCCGACACTGTGAGAGATATCCTCAAAGACGGTCGTTATTTTTTGTTGGAAAACCCTCACAACGGTGCTTTTTGGAGTCAGCCTGCCATGGTCAAATTGATGTCAGAACACAATCTACTATATGATTTTGGTCTATGTGTGCCTATGGTTTGCGGGGGAGAAATGGTTTGTTGATCAAGAAACCTACAGGGTGGTTGTCAAATCATCCCGGGCTGCTGAAGAGCGTAACCCGGAAGTGCAATGGTCAACATGAGCATGAGGAGTGCATGGGTGGCAATGCTGCAGCAGCAGCCATCTACACCAAGCAGCTAGCTCGTTCTGTTGTGCACTCCCTGGTTGATGTTTTGCATGATCTTGGAGATGAACGTTTTGTTTTGGCAACAACCTCTCACTATCCCTTGGAGTCATTGCCCTACTCTGTTTTTCCTACTACCTCAACTGGTGACAGTGGTTATGTAGATCTTCAACAAGATCATGACGCATGGCGACCACGGTTGAAAGAGGCGGCAGAAAGGTTGGAAGGGAAGGTGGCGGTCTCAGCTGAGGTCAAGCCATCAGCCTATCTTGAGCAGATCAAGACTTTGGCTCTCTGGCATTTGACATATGTCCAGATCTATCGGACTCCCAAGACAAGACGTTTACCAACTCGGCGTATGCTGGAAAATCCTGACATCACACATCGTGGTGCTGCTTTGCTTTTTCAGGATGGTTCAATCTCCATTGAGTCACAATCTCTTGATGATGTCACACAGCCCAACACCAAGTTTGACAGAACTGTTCGTGTGGCAATTTTCCTGTATGGTCGTCCTATGCAGGTTGAGACAAGTGCTCAGCGGAAAGCCGCCAGCAAGCACCATCAGGAAATTCCTGAACCAGAACAGACTATGGCTGATTGGGAACCTGGAGCGAAAGATATTACTTTTCCAGGCTTGAGTGATGATCAGCTGCCTCGTTGGATGCAATCAGTGCTGAAGCGTGTTCATACCAATCTTGGCCATCCTCACAATAGCACATTCGTCCGTCAGCTAGCTCAGGCAAATGCCAGTCCAGTGGCATTGATGGGTGCTCGTGCTTTGAAGCGCGCTGTTTGCGAGCGATTGAGGCCTCCAAAGCAACCCAGACCTTCAAAGTCTTTTCCTATGACAAAGAGATTCAACGAGCGCTTGATGTCGGACTTGGTGTTTGTCAAGGACATGGCTGGAGAGACTTTTGGCTTTTTGAACCAGGTTGATGATACCACCACCTACCAGGTTCTTTCCTTATTGCCCAGCCGTGAATCGTCTCAGATCATAGAAGTGATGGCGAAGGGATGGTTCAAGTTCTTTGGTTTTCCAGAGGCTCTCTTGCTGGACGCTGAAGGGGCATTCAAAAGTTTCGACTTCGATACTTTGACGGCCCAGAGTGGCATTCAAGTTCGTTTTGTTCCACCAGATGCACACTACCAGCTTGGAAAGGCGGAGAGACATGGTCATATAGCACGTGAAATCATGAACCGCCTGATACACCAACATGGTGTTCTTGGAGCAACGGACATGGAAATGATAGCCACCATGGCGACACACGCCAAGAACACGCTGACCACACGAGCAGGAGCAAGTCCTTCTCAATGGGTTCTGGGTCAGAATCCCAGGCTTCCCAGCTCTTTGATCTCCGAGACAGAGAACGCTGAAGCTATGCACCAGATCACCTTGAGTCGGAAGTTGCAGATGATTGAAGAGGTGCGGCATGATGCTATGAAATTGTTCATTGACCTGGACAATGACGCCTCACTTCGTCAGGCGATGCTTCGCCGACCGAGACCTTGGAGGGGGCCTTTTGAGATTGGCCAGAAGGTGGTTTACTGGCGTTTGCGCAACTCTATGGATGGTGAAGGGCCTCAACCAGGATACAGGCAAGGGATCATTCTTGCCACTGATCCAGGACCAACTGGATCACTTTGGTTGCGAAATGACAGAGGCAGAGTCGTTCAAGTAGCCAGAGAACAAGTACGAAATCTTCAAGGTGAAGAAGCTTGGATACCTGGAGAAGCTGATTTTGAGTTGTTGCGACGTGCAGAACAAGATCTTGACAAGAAACATGCTGGTCAACATGACCTTCGAGATCTTCCAGTCCCAGCTCTTCCAGCTCCTGAGAGCGTGCCAAGCGCACCAGGTCTATCAACACCTCTACCTGCACTTTCCGATTTGCCCGAAGCTGCAACCAGCCCTTTAGCTTTGGCCGACCTTCCTGGTGGTCAATCAGCTACGGAAGAACCGTCGGATCTTCCTCTTGATGCTGGAGGAAACCCTTTGGAACATGAGCCCAATGCGACTGCGCCTCCAATTTTTGAGGCACCAATGGATCAAATTACACCAACTCTGTCAAGAGGAGTTTCCGCTGGCCCAGATGTGACAGAACCTGACACCAAGAAGTTGAAGTTGACACCTTCAGGAGCGTCATCAAGAAGGTCTTCTTTTGCTTCCGTTCCAGACTTGATGTCAAGGCAAGTGACGCCAAGCTTGGCTTCACTCCCACCAGTTCCTGAAGATGAAGACCCTGCATTCATGACACCACGACCAGAGGCTCTTGATGACCCTCGCGAAGCACAGGGAGATGACACGGTCTCCAAAAATGCAAGCCTTTTGGTGCACGAGACGTACACCATCAATTCAAAATCCTTTTTTGAATTCTGCGGCTGCCTTGAGAACAGTTGAGGCCGGAAAAGTTCAGTGCAGCCGTTGTTTTTCTTTCAAGTTCACCGACCACCCTGGGCAAGTTCAGAATTGGTTCGATGAGGATCTGGAGTATGACGCCAGAGTCAAGCGTTGGCGCAGTTTGCTTCTACAGCAGGCTGATGATGCTCACCTTCCAGATCAGACGGAACTCCAAGAGATTTGGAGAACTGGTGTTTGGCATGATAATGAGACTCATCGTAGTTTGTCAGCAGAAAAATCAGAATGCATCACCGCTTCCCCAGTGCGCAGCGAAGCTAGATGGTCCAAGACACAGGAAAGTTGGATATGGTGCACCTTAGCCGGTTGATGGAGAAGAGGGCATGAACTATGACTTCACGAAAGTTGTCACAATCCATCATTCTTCTCACAAGAAGGTGAAGTCCAACGCGAAAGTACGTGTCTTGAAGCACAAGAATCTCCTGAGAGGCCATCAGCCCGAACAAGTCTGGTTGTTGAGACATGGTCGTTCAGATGCGTACCGGCGTGGTTGGGATGGTACCTCACAAGAGTTTCAACCAATGTTTCAGGGCAACCAGAACTTCAAGAAGGCATGTCTTTTTGCAAACTGGGAGGACGATCTCAAGGTGAAATCAGCAGTTCATGATGCCATGTCTTCATCCACGGCACCAATCACTTTTCAGAGCTTTGTTTCCAATGACACCAGCTTCCAAGCTTTTCCAGACACTTCAGATGAAGAGGATGCTGGACTCAAAAGAACCCAGCGACAAGCTTTGAAACGAGAGCTTCCTTGGAAGTCCATTAGCGAAAGTGATCGGCAAGCTTTTGTAGATGCAATGGTAAAGGAGTGGGCAGAGTGGTGCAAATGGTCCTCTTGTCAGAAGTTTGAGGGTGATGCTTCAAAAGTTTCCAAGGAGCTGATTTTGCCATCGCGGGTGTGCTATCGCTGGAAACCGATAGATGGAGGATCTTCTTTCAAAGCAAAAGCCAGAATTGTGATTCAAGGTTTTCGTGATCCTCACCTACCATTGTTGTCAAGAGGATAGGCCTGATGAGCATCTTACAATGGGCCTCCAGCAACAACCTCAACCTGTGGAATGGCGATTGCAAGTCAGCCTTCTTGCAAGGCAAGCCTGACTTAGAAAGACCTCAAAAGATTTACATGCGAGTTCCTCAAGATGGCATTGCACTGGCAGCTGTACCTGAGTGGAACGTGGATCGTAACCAGCTCTATGTTTTACATGCCCCAGTGTATGGTCAAGCAAATGCACCGCGTCAATGGTTTCTGCATGTCCTCGATGTGATGAACCGTTTGAATTGGGTGCAACACTCTTTGGATCCTTGCGTTTTTCTTTACAAGAACTCCGAGAATGTGGTTACTGCTGTGCTGGGCATACACGTTGATGACATCATAGCATGTTCTCTTTTTGAAGATGATGGAGTTCTGATGGAGGTTAAAGCCAGCTTCTCATGGGGAGGACCTTGGGAGAAAAATGATTTTGTTTTTGTAGGTCGTAGGATCGTTAAGCATGATGATGGTCAAATCACTTTTTGAGTCAAAGCCACTATGCGACAGATGTTCTAGTGACCAAGAACAAACAAGACTCAGAGCAAAAGATGGGCAAAGACCGAGACGCCATGTCGAAGTTTCGTTCTGCTGTTGGTTCCTTGCAGTGGTTGGCTGGGCACTACACGTCCAGATCTCTGCGCCGATACCTCACTCCTGCAGAAAGCTCATGATGATTTGACCTACGGCGACTTGCAGGAAGCCAACGCCCTTCTCAAGTACTGCAAGGCGACAGCCGACACTCATGTGGTCATACGACCTATCAGTTTGGAATCCATGATTTTGGTGGCCTTTGGTGATTCTGCATTTGCGAATGCTCCTGGTGGCAAATCTCAAGGCGGCTTCTTGGTGGTTGCGACTACGGAGGACTGTGCCAGGCAGGAAGCCGACGCTTCCCTTCTGGATTGGAAGAGCTACCGTCACCAACGAGTTCTGAGATCCACTCTTGCAGCTGAGGCAGCCAGCTTAGACAAATCCGAAGATTATGCAAATTTCCTAGGATGCATGCTAGGCGAGATAGCTGTAGCAGGATATATTGCTTCTCACTCTGGTAGGTCACCATTTTCTATTTTGCCTGTGACAGATGCACGTTCACTTTTTCGACACAATTCATAGGTTGGCAACAAGTTTTCAAGAGAAACGTGTTGAAATAGATATTGCAGCCCTGCGTCAAACATGTCGCAATCTGCATTGGGTTCCAACAGAAGTGATGCTGGCAGCCGCCCTGACCAAGAGAAGTCGTCAGCTGCGCGATAGACTTAGGCAGTGGCAGATGAATCCCTCGGTGAGTCTTTCAGATTCCCATAATGCCAACAATTCCGTCCCAAGCACCGATCCATGGCGATTGAAGTCAAAAGAAAACACAACCAGTGAAATTCTGATGACCACTTTCATGTTTTGATCCTTTCGCTGTTGACATTCATCGCCTTGATGGCTCATAGGGTGGGAACGCATGCAACTTCATGGCGAGCTGGTGAAAAGGTCGCACTGTGTCGTCGGTGACAGATCCAGGATCCCAAGCTCCACAATCGCAGGGTTGACAGGTTGCGATTTTTGCGAAGTAACCTTCTCTTGAAAACTAACAACATTACATGTGAGAAGAGGTGCTTTCATTCTGCTTTGGGGGAGGCGCCCCCCCCTCCCGCTTTTTTATATTTAAACCCAAGCTCGTAAATACATTAGTTGGGGGTTGGCATGATGATGTGGTGAACATGATGGTGTGAATGCTAACCATGACCATCGTCCGCAACTTGCATTTTTGCGAACTAACATTCTCTTGAAAGTTTGGGGGTGACATGATGATGCAGTGAAGGTGGCCATGCCAAAATGTATCAAATCCCTTGGGGTTGGCATGATGATGTGGTGAGCATGCTCACATGTAGAAAATCCCATGCAAAATGGAAGGTGAATATGCCAACATGTAGCAAATCCCATACAAAAACTACAACTGCATGCTATTGCACACAACAACAACAACAACCACTGCTGCTGCTGCTGCCGCTACTGCTGCTACTGCTGCTGCTGCTGCTAACTACTACTACTACTACTACTACTACTACTACTACTGCACCTTCTACTGCTATCCTTCTCCCTTTCTCTTTCTCCTCTGTTCCTTCTCCTTCTTCTTCCTTCTTTTCCCTCCCTTCCTCTTCCTATCTCTACTCCTATACCTACTCCTGGCCTCCTACCCCTACTTTGCTTCGTCCTCTCGCAGACTGCTTCATTTTTAATTTTTTTTGATGTCTATTTAATATTTGTTTTTGTTGATCTCCTCGGCGAACAGGATTTCTCACTTTCTCTTTACATTTTTGTTTTTTGATCTCTATTTTTTTTTTTTGATATTTTTGTTTTGTTTTTTTTGATATCTATTTGTTTTTTTTGATCCTGCCCCTGAACTCTGAGGCCTAGCCTGCCGTCGTCACCATCCCCAGTACCCTTTGGTGGCTGCGGCACAGCATCTTATTCAGAGTTGGGATGCCCAGTCCTGAAACTGCGGGTGCCACGCAAAGTCAACAGATGTTGCAATTGCCGCCGTGGAAAAGTTGTTGTCCCTGTTGATCAGCGTTTTTTCTCGTATTGCATGTGTGTCAGCTGTTCCTGTAAACACGTGCCAACTCTCATCCAATGGACCTTTGCAAATAAACCACGTTTGCATGAAGAATTCTGAACCTCTACTGGACATTGGTACCTTGCACTTGTTCAGTTCCGGGCCTTTAGATGAGAGGAAACGGAATGATCAATTTGCTAAAGCTTGCGAGTATCTTAGATAGCTGACTGTTGATTGCACCAGCCTTAGAAACAGACGTCTATGATGTGTTTTGGATTTTAGACGTTTGGATAGTGAACATGCCTGAAACCTCAATCAAGGCACATTCACGAAATTTTTAGATTCCACAACACACACTGTCACTGGAAGCAGATTGATGGAGCTGTTTATTCGCACATTGGACAGCTATGGAACAGCTGTGCAGTTGAGGCTACCAGAGCTGCCAACACCTTTTGAGAAGAAGGACCACTGCTCTGTCTTTCTTTACGCGTCGGTTGGTCTAGAGGCGGCAACGACCCCAAGAACAGACTCAACATTTCATGTCGGGTATCCGACGTCCTATCAGCGGCGAAAGTGATCAAGTCGCATGCACTGCAAGCACTGCAAGGACTTGTTGGCGGATGCAATTTATAGCCGGCCTTTAAGTGAGGTGCTCAGAATGTGATCCGGGTGCAGCATCATACTGGCCCCTTTGGGGGCGCATTTGGTGCAAAGATTGAACCATAGATCCCTCGGATTTATGGATGGATAGGCATGGTATTCTGATAGAGGTGGAACCAAATGTTTGAAAGTGATCACCAAGGCTACTTTTCAGGGAACCTGATAGCGGATTTATGGTCATTGCATGTCATCGCGTGGACTGAGCAATTCCTTTGAGGCTCTGTGAGCACATCAGCAGGGCCAACGCCAAGCCCAGAGGAATTCAGACAGTTCCAGGCAAGCTCAGAGTGCACAGTTTTTCAACCCAGAGTCTGGATCCCTGGATGATCCCATTAGATTTCAAAAGAAGTGATGTATCAAACTTGTCGCACTTACATACAAGTGTTGGAGAGTGACGGATTCATTTTGCAGGTGACTGGTTTTCAGTCTCCCCAGATACTGCCCAAGCCTTTCCAAGCAGCTTCTGCCATGTGTTGTGGAGCCTTGCAGCCAAGTAGCATGAACATCTGCGATCATTGTGAAGGCCTCAAGTTGCTGAGGTTTGCGGGGGACGAGCCCAGAATGGGTTCTAGCCTCGGAAGCGCAGCTGCGTGGTGATGCCACATAGAGATTTGTTAAAAGGCAGTGTTCCGAAAATGTGAAGCTGTGAGTTTCAAATCGAGGTGAGGCTTCGCACTTCGCTGAAGAGGGTGAGATGCAGTTCTCTTCTGTTGGAGACACTGGAGGTGGGTCACAGTCCGGATTTGTTTTAGTCAGGGCAGCAGAACAATTGAGCAGTGACGAAAATGCATGTCAAATAATTGGTGATGCATATTGTACAGAGATTTAGTACCTATCTGGTGGCAACTATTCTGACAGCAACCAACCAGTAAAAGGGATGACGTATTCGGGTCTTGAACACACTCAGTGGTGGTCCTTGAGTTCAACGAAACCCTTGGATTTTGGAGGCCACGGAGCTCACGGGGATCTGCGTCGAGATCGGCGAAGGCCATCGCACTGTGAGGGCAGTGCTCCGTCTGCTCCGTTCAATGGAGCCTCGTTTGAGGCCTTGCAGGGTGACCCAGAGGGCTACAGCGGCTACAGCACATGCCTGGACACTGACCGTGGCTAGTTACGGCTAGTCGAATGGAATCACATTTCTCAGACATTGAGAAAAAAGAGGACAATTATTACATTGAGAAATATTGACACATACTTCTACTCCCCATATATATATATATAGATCACATAATACTGACCACATGTTGATCATATCACCAGATTGAGCATTTCTGTTCCTGTCAGTGCTGAGGCTACAGGAAGGGCAACTGACCAAGTCAGTTGTGGTCATTGCCTTAGAAAATCTATGTAATCTATTGTAATCTACTAGGTGAAGATCCTGGTTAGATCATAAATAGATCAACATACTGATCAGTATGATCTGCTGATGCCCATCACCTTCAATCTTCGTCATACTGCCGTTGAGCCATAGACCCGAGATGGGCGGAGGCGGAGATGTCCAAGACGCAAGTGGGCAGCAAGTTGCTCCAGAAGAAGCTTCTGAAGGGTCATCCCAGTGTGATCCAGGTGCAGTTTCAGCGCTTTTCTGGCCGTATTTTTGCTGTGCGTTCTGGCCGCCCTGGTGCCAGGATATTCTTGCAGGACTCGAGTCTGAGCTGCCGGATATTATGTGCAACATGTTGGGGGCTCAGATTGGGCTCTCTTCTCTACGAAGCAACATCTCTTTCTCCACTTTCTCCATAGAAAGGGTCTTATTCCAGGAAAAATCCACTGCCGGTCGCTGTTCCGAGCTAGATATGGATGATTCTGTGCCTTAGTGATAGCATTGGCTTGGTAATTTTGCCACTCCCACTTTTTTTCCTGCATCTACAATTTTCTGCGAGGTACGGAAACTATTTATGCTCAGCGGCCTTCCAGTCATGCTCAGTAGCACAGCGTTTGCGAATGTGTGAGCCTCAACTTAGCACTTGCACCCGCTGCCACTCTTCTCTGTTTCGCCTCCACCGTTTTTAACCCTCCGCTTTTAATACTTCCGTTCTGGGGTCCTGGCTCTTCCAGTCAGTAGGAAAGCTCAAAGTGGATCTGTAGCGTCAGGATTCTCCAGGATTCTCCAGGATTCACATGTCAAGTCCACAGAAATCAAATGTGGACTGCATGTGTTGGGAGGTGCCACCGGTGCCACCGGTGCTCAGCAGTTTGCCGAGGCTCGAGATAACTTCGCGGCATTTGTTGACCATTGGAAAGGACAAATGGGGCACGCATGTCATGTCCTCAATCCTCCAGCAATGCTGGCGCTGGCGCGCTGGCGCGCTGGCGCGCTGGCGCTGGCTGATTGGGGCTTCGCATCGAAACCACTGCTGAGGCGCTCCAATCCCTGCTGAGCTGGAGACTTAGTTGGGACAATATTTGAGTCCGGTCTGTCCAAAACAAGATAAGTAGATAAATCATGATAGACCATGGATGTAGGAATGTCCATCTTGGGATAGAGGCCATGTGGACCATGTATGTCTTGTTTTGAGGTAGAGGCTGAAATCTGGTTTGCGCAGTCTGTGGTTCTTTCTTGCTTGCGATGGATATATAGTTGATGTGGCTTCAGCCAGATCTTTTCTTTGAAACACTTTGACTGCAGGCCTGGTTTGCACCAACGATGAGCAGAAGCTCTTGCTGCCTGCTTTGAAGGTGAAGAGTTGAGTAGATGTTACTTGGTGCGGAGCGTATATCATTATATCATTCAAGAGTTTAATCATGTTTTCCAGAATCTAAGCGTAGCTGCTGGTCAAGACCTAGCTAAAACCCTGCATGATGACATCAGTTGCTAGGAGCACGCTGTGGAGCTGAGTTGCGATCAGCACGGGACGCATGTCATGCAAAGGGTCTGAACCTTGGAATCACCATGCCGGGGGATGCCGGCAAACGGGGTATGGGTGTGATTTAAGAACTCGTGATACCAAGAATATGATATAATTGATATGGGTATTGTAGCAACAATGGGTATTGTAACCCGATACTGTAGGGTTATCATTTTGACATCTTGTCGTTTTGCCAACCCTATTTGGGGATTGCAAGATACTGACAATATGCAAACATGATAAGCCTATTGTGGGTTGATTTGGACCCAAGTTTGACAGATACCCACAAAAATCATTGCCTTTACTCAAGCGCCTTGAACGGTACCCTGGTGAATCACATCAAAATGGGCAGTAAATGACATATCTTTCTGTATGTTCATATGTTCATTCCCCCATTCCCACAGAAAATCAAAGGTTTTCGACTCATCCCCGGCAGATGATTTTGCTGTGGACAACTTCTTTGTGCTGTCCATGGCAGCTGAGGCCATTACGAGCTTTGGCACCCCTTGCACACGGCTAAGCCTTGACCAATGGGTAGCGATAGCTTTCCAAAGCAGATGTCACGGTGTCTTGATGGGATTCGAGAGCCAAAAGGCAATCTGAAGATTGCCACAGCATAGCATTTGTCCGTCTTTGAGGCTTCATTTTGTGTCACGGAAAGTTTGTTATTGTTTTTTTTTGGAACTACAGAAAATCCAAAAGTCATTTTTGTTCCTCATCCAGTTTCAAAAGTCATGTGGAACAGAAACTCCATGCCACCATGGTCCAGTCGCACGTCCGCACGGGTCCTAGGGTCCTAGGCCCTGACGTCCTGCTGCATCGCCTCGCAGCTGCTTTGCGCAAGGCGTGACTGCTATATTTGATGATAGATTCCGAGAAGGATTGTGACAAGAACAATCTAGGTAGCAGATGGTACTAACATCATCTAACATCTTTGATTTTACAAGCGATCCTTGATCATTATCTAATAAAAGTGATACCAACTATTGTTGTTTGCTTAATGATGATCGAAATATGATCGAATTATAGTGACAAATAAAGCTGTGATGTTTTGCTGTACCAGCCTCAGAATTTCGCTTCTGTTGTGGTTGTTCTGCAGGTGGCCTACAACTCGCACGGTCTTTGTGTGCTGAAGCGCTGCATATCGCAAACTAGGCGCGTTTGGATCGCCTCTGTCGATCCAAAGGAACTTCCTCAGCTTCCCAACAGCAACGATATCAAGCTCCCAAAATAGACTGTGGAAATTCCCAAAATAACATGGATGACTGGGGGTACTGAGAAAGAATCGTTTTGAGGTCCGGCCATGGGCAGCAATATTTGATCCAAGAGATGGCAAGGCAAGCTGTGGACTTGGCCCCTTGGATGTGATTTGTGTCCAGGGCTGTAGGGCTGGAACATGGACATCTTGGAATAGCACAGGCTTCGCAAATTTCAGGAGTTGGTCCCAGAATTTGCGTGTTTTCTCGAAAATGAGATTTTTATTCTCAAGTGTAGGGATGCTATGACTTGGATCTCCAATTCCTGATTCGCCAGCACTGGTTCATGAGCCTCGAGAGTGGCAGCAGCGGAAAATCGCTTTTCCTGATCTCGCCCAGGTGCAGAGTCCTTATGGGAACTATGTGGTTCAGCACTGTTTTGAAGAACTGGGCTTTGATGCGTCTGCCTCCCCAGAGCATCTGTTATTTGTGTTATTTTGTGTTACAGATTTATATACCAGATGCTTTGTTAGTTTTGTTCAGGCTCTGCATTGGAAGCCTTGAAACTGACTCGTTCATCAACTAGCCAGAAGTTGAAAGACCCTGGGGCCCTGAACTTCAAATGGAGATGTGGGGACGATGCAGAAGGTTGGAAGTATGGCCGCATTTTAGATGCAAACCGCACCTTTGACCCATCAATCCTTTCATCTCCTTCCATCCTGCACCAGGTGCAGACCAATTATTCAGGCACTGTGGCACTGTGGCGTTGGATTCGCCCAACCTTTGGCAAGAAGTCAAAAAATTGGATTCAGCAGAACGCTTGCTGTGCTTTTTTCCTTGAAGATGGAATTGGTGATGCATTTTTTTAACGATTCGATGTAATTTATAAACTCTGTCAGTTAGATCATACAGAATCATACACATTTGTACATTGCTGAAACATTTTGCCACATTTGACACGGGTTTTTCCCATGTCCAGGCGATGAAGGGCAAGTTGTTACAGCTCAGCCTGCAGAAATTTTCCTCAAATGTCGTCCATGGCTCAGAAGACAAAAACTGGATGCAAAGATGTTTTGAAATGTTTTGAATATATACTAGTATTTTTTGCAGTATGCATCTACACAATACATGTATATACATGTACAGATAAACAATGATAAACATATGTATAGATAAAGATCTACATTTAGAAAACTATGCACAAAGACATCCCGTCCCGTTTACCGAAGAGTCGTTCCGTGCGCCCGGTTCCACGGCGCCAGGTTGAGTATATTTTGCGCCTTGCCCAACCAGAGGTGCTTGACGCTGCCGGCTCAATGTGTCAATTTTAGTGCCAGATGTAAATCAGTCTGTAACAAATTCTAGATGGGATCTCGATTGAAACTCTTGTGCTTTGGTGAATACTTTGGTGGGTGAACATGAGCATCCACAGAGCTTTTAGTTGTGAATTTTCATGAACCTGATGATATCACATGTTTTTTTCCCCTCCCCAGCCCCCCAGATGTTGAAAACAACTGGGCGTGCCACGTAACTGAGCATTTCTGCTCAGCACAAAAATAGGAAGGAATGTGTGGCGCCAGGGCTTGCTTGGGGAAGTTGTCCCGGAGCTGGCAAAGAAAGAGCAGTCCCACGTTCTCATGTCCACTGCGCTCGCCTCAAGGGATGCTCACCGTGATTTCTGCATTTCTGCAGGTTGCCACCTTGTGCAGTTACTGTTGGCCTAGTGCAGTGCAAGGCTGCTTTATTCGTATCCATTGGTCCCCGATCCAGACATCGTTTTCTTCATGACTTTTGGATTAGACATTTTCACAAGCACTTGGTCAACACGTTTGGTTTTGCATCATGTGTTCCGATTTCATGGCTTGGCAAAGATCTCTAGTTCAGGTATTGATGGAACATGTTTTGAAATAGAGGACATACAAACAATTCAAATGCAGATAAATAGGGAGAAAGTCACTGAGGTAAATAGGGAGCTAAATAGATTTACATGGAAACGGTGTTGCATTTTTTGGACTGTCGAGACTCTCTTTTCAGCCAATGTTGAGGCCATGTTAGGCCCATTGGAAACCATGCTTAGGATATATGATGCTACATAGCAGTGTAGTAGAGGCCATCTTGAAGATGTGGAAAACACACATGAAACTGGAGCAATAAAAGGCTCCCAAATCCTGAAGCACTATTGAATGCAATTACTACTCTTTCGTGTGTATTGGACTACACTACTTGGACACTGCAGTACGGGCAGATTTTTGCATCTGGAAAACACCTGAACAATTTATGCAATTCTCGCTTCTCTGAGACCAGCAAAGACTCTCAACAGCACATCCTCAGGTGTATGGCATGCACGTGGCTCATCAACTTCTGAAGGTGCTTCACTTCATCATTCAGTGAACCACTTTGTACTTCTGAGAATTGGAAGGCCCAGGTAATGGAATTTGGTTGATGTTCGTCAATGGGTGATATAAACCATCAAAATATGGGTCGTATCTTATTGCTTTACTCAGATTACACATGTAGCCGCAGTCCCAAGCTTCATGGGGAGCCCATGTGCAGCTTAAATGCCGTGCCAGGTTTTGAATGACACAGACAGGGTGGCTTTGGAGGTCACCTACAGTGCAACCTTGAGAGGCAGGAATCAGCGCCTGCGTGAGCGCTGGGAGAGTATCATCCTCAGAAATATGTGAAGAGATGCTGAAGAATACATAGAACATGAACCAGTGAACCATTATGAAATTATTATGAATATTAGCATGAATTATAAACATCTCATCCTCAAAGGTTCAACACAAAAAAGCTGCTCAACGTGGCACGCCCCAACCAGGTCTCCTTTCTGGGACTGGGCGGTATGGCTACGAAGAGAGCGATTTGCCACATGCAGCCACGCCGTTTTGGCCTCAGCCTGTCACATGGACTGTCTCTTCTTGTTGCTTTTGATGATTGATGTAATATGTAGCGATTTATCACTATCATCGTTACTATTCTATATTACATTATATTACCATTTTCATCTTTATCATTTATCATCATTATTCTTATTCTTCTTATTGTGAATTATAAACATGATATATGACCGGTATTGTTAATTTTTGTCACCATTGTTGATATTGTGGTGGTGTGATGACCGTGGTCTCTCAGGCCTTCGGGGGGTCGGTTAGTTTTTGATGGCAGCAACACGCCGCTCAATCGGCGTCGACAGGTCGGTGTTCAGAGCTTGGCTGGGTTGAGATTTGGTTGCCCCAGAGCTGCCAAAACAAGATTTGGGTGTGTCTCAAAATGGGGTATACACCCCAAATGACCAATTTCAATGGGAAAATAATGACAATCAATTGTTTTTTCTTGGGCATCCTGTTTTCAAACAAACCCAATTGGACGTGATTGCATTCCAGCACGTGTCAGGAGAACTGAAATTGGCTGTAAAACTGATCTCGGGCCAGGGACGCGGAGATCGTTCCACGCCGTCAAAGCAGCAGAGGCTGACCTGTTTTGATGAAAGTGCCATGGAGGGGCCGGAAGAGAAAACAAGAGTTCTTCTTCCCAACATTTTTTCCTATGTCACTTTTGTATACTTTTGTCACTGAACACATGATGCAGGGCAGGCAAGGGCAGCCCAGAGAAAGGAGGAAAAGGCAGGGTCTTTGGTGGTTCCATCCTGGAAGATTGAGGCAGATGCCCCTTGCTGCACCATTGCCAGGAGGTGTCCTCACACCAGGTCTCTTAGTTGTGCGCGCCCCAGTGCCAACGAATACCATTACTAGATGTTACTTGGAGATTCTGGAAAAAATGCATGTTGTTGAAATCCCATGTTGATCGGCATAGGTGGATTCCATGAATTCACACCAATTGATGGTCGAACTGTGAATTTTGTGCCTTTTTTTCCCCTTCTATAAATTTGGATAAATTGCACAGGACACTGATCGATGATCACTGAGCCGCCAGAGGCTCAGAGATGGGACATACTGACAGACTATCTCGCTATGTCCCTCAATTTTTAGAGCCTCCCTTGCAAGTTGCATGTCTAAAGGTGCACTCTGCTGCAGTTGACTTGGGATGGAAGTTTTCCCCGCCGCTCTGGGCGACAGTTGAGTTATGGCAGTTGGTGATTCCTTCAGCGCGTCGAGGGTTGATCGGAATTGGGAGTAAGATATATCATCAAAATTCATCAAACACAACAAGGATCCCTGCCACTGTGGCCAGCTTTTTGTTCATTCCATGGTCAAGCCCTCAAATGTTAGCTTTTCCGTGGTGTAGCTGCGGAGCTTGTAACAAGGCGTGAGGTCGTAGCAAGCTCCTCAGTTTTGGTAGGTCGCATCGATTTTCCCAGAAGCAACACCCTATTGGGCATAGACATGGCGGCACTTTCAAGCTTTGGTTTTTCCTTTAGGACTGTTAGGAACATGTGTATATTGTGCTACTAAGTTATTGATTCCCAGTATTTTGATGAATAGTAGTGCTTTCTGGCATTCTTTGGCAAGATGTCCAAGCATTGAGTATTGAGCATTCTTGGCGAATTTGTTTCCAGTAAAGTTCAATTCGCTTTGGGGAGAATCCTGATGCTTCGAATATAGATTTCTAGCGACACTATAGCTCGGTGCTGAGCTGCAAACACAGCAGATTTTCTGTGACTGGATCATCATGCTGTACTGGTACCTCTGTTTGTGCACAACCTTGGCTTTTGCAGCTCAAATGCACTTGTCTTGATAGTTGTAATTCGTTGTCCTGCCAACTTATTGCTTGGCAGCAGGTGATACGCGAAATTATCATTTCTCAGAATGGACTTTGTCTTTGTTGCGCAGAACACCCTCATGTTGCTTGTCTTGATTGTTTCTCCTGGCACGGAAGCACCAGAATTCCGTAGGCCTTGAGAGGCTGAGCCCCGGGTTCTCACAGACTTGTACATGGCACAAGAACCTGGGTGCTGCCTAGCTGATTGAACCGACACAAGGAGAAAACAGAGAAAGGATAGCCAGGTGAGGTCTGTGCATGTTGCCCTTGTGTTGTCCTTGTGTTGTCCTTGTGTTGTCCATGTGTTGTTTTGCCTTCTCATCTGGAATGTGAGCTGGTGACTGCCGTATCATGAAGATGGGCGCTTGGCAGAAAGACACACCTACACACATGATACGTGTGATCCATTCTGTCTGAAGTACCTTTGGTGCCGAGTGTGGCAATTCAGAAGAGATAGACCCACCTTACTCTGATGTGTGATTGCTCAAGACTGCAGGAATTGCTGCTGTAAGAAAGGGCCTGTCTTGGACTTGCTGGAAACGGCAGGTCTGCATTTGCGATGAGCAATATGGCTACAGCCATTCCGGTGGTGCTGATGCCTGGACAAGGTGAAGGACCTGTCAATGGCGGCATCGGCATGCAACCCACCGTATTTGCAAGACCTATGGGACCTGGTGGACCAAGAGGCCCAATTCCAGTTGTGGGCTTGGCTGGGGCACAGCTCAATGGCTGCGGAGGGTGCGGCTTGGGGGGACCAAGTTTCGGAAAGGGCAATCCCGGCAAGGGTGGTCCTGGTGGTCCTGGCGGTTGTGGCGGTTGTGGTTGCGGTCCTGGTGCCCCTGGTGGCCCTGGTGGCCCTGGTGGCCCTGGTGGCCCTGGTGGCCCTGGTGGCCCTGGTGGTCCTGGCCCCAGATCTGGAGGTAGTCAAGCCAAGGACTTCTTCAGTCGAGGCCCTCCTGACGGACCTGGCTGTGGAGCTGGTGGAGGTTGTGGTCCTGGCCCTGCGATGAATGGATGTCATGGTCCCGGCATGAATCGGCCTCCAGGCCCCGGGATGAATGGATGCCATGGGCCGGGAATGAATGGCTTCCAAGGCAAGGGAATGCAGGGAATGATGAATGGCAAGGGTCCTGGCATGAATGGGTGCATGGATTTTGGTGGCAAAGGAGGTCCTGAAGGTCAGCAGATGGCTTATATGCCTGTGATTGTGCCTGCTAGCCAGATGGGTCAATACCAAAGCAGTGGGGCTGTGCCATTGGCTTGTGTCAATGCAGAAGATTTGAAGAGTGGAGAAGTGCTGAACGAGATCTATGCCAAGATGCCAGAGATGCTACAAGAGAAAACTATGCGTGGTTCCTCAAAATCCCCTCCTCGCGGACCTGAAACTTGGAGGTTCAACCGGGAGGGCGGCAAGGGGAAAGGCTTTGACCGACGCCCTTCCCTTGAGGGTTTTGGACGGCAGTCTGATGAACCCAGGATGCCCAGAGACAGAAGACCATCCCCAGAGCGGGGACCATTTCAGAGCCGCAGGAGAAACTTTGGTGTCCCAGATCGCCCTTTGAAGTTTGGAGGGTCTCAGCAATCAGGGCAGTGGCAGCAACCGTTGCCAAATGGAAGCCCTGCATCAGTCTACTTCATTGCTGACCAGACCAATCTTCAGCAAGCAGCCAGCCGCTTGAATTTTTTGGGCCAAGGTCTGGTGATTGTGATGGATTGTCATGGATGGAATCTGAAGACTGCAGCAGGAAAGCTTTGTTTGCTGACGGTGGCTTTCATGGATGGGAATCTGCAGGTCTTCATCTTTGATGTTGTACAGCTTGGTGAACAGATGCACATCTTGGCACCCTTTTTCACCAATCCCAATGCCACGAAGATCAGTTCTGATGCTTCCACGCATGCAGAGGTGCTCGCACACAAGTTTGGCATCAACCTCACAGGTGTCATTGATGCTCAGTGGGCGTATGAAACAGTGGAGAAGAGAACCATGGTCAAGCCGGTTGAGATTCTCGAATGGTGCGGTATGGCACCTATGGATTACAAGAATGAGGCCGAACGGCTGGCTGGAAATCCTGAAATTTGGGGACAGAGACCCTTGTCCCAACCAGTGTTGTCTCATGCAACGCAAGGGATTTGCCTGCAGCACGCTGCGGCCAACGTGATGTGGGAACACCTTGGTCGTGCCTTTGGCCCAACGGCTTTCAACAAGGTGATCATGAACTCCCAGAGACGAGCAGAAATGGCTGCAGCTGCTGGCTGGGCGTGCCGCAATGCGGGGCTGTACACCGCAGAGCAGGAGATGCGCTGGAAATGGTGATTTGGATATCAAAAGTGACATCTGATATCAACTGAATAGGCTTGGAGTTGAGTAGTTCCAGCAACTTCTACAGCAGATTCTAGGTTAGACTGTGCTGTTTAGGTATGGACTTTCAGAAGTGATAAGCATGCAGGCGCACTAAAGAGGCCTCCTAGAGCGCAGTGGTTTGTGGTAGCTTTCCACCTTATTGCATGATGCCCATGGTTATTTACGAATATTTAAGAGGGGACTAGGGGACATGAAAATCACCTCCAGGACTATCAGAAAGAGTCTGACCTGGATGATTGGTTGGCCAAGCGCTTTGGACGGCAAGAGCCTGGAGCTCCACCCTCGGCCGCTGTGCGCGCCCGGTCAGCTGACAAGCCCAAGCTCCCGGAGACGGCCTTCAGAGAGGGAGACAGCCCCAGGACAGCAGCTTGGCGTGCAGCGGTGGCTGAGTTGAATCCACCTCGCATTCAGCCTTCCCGGCAGCGCTCTGCATCTCCCACCCTCAACAATTGGCTCAGCAGACGTGATGAACGCAGAGCCAACGCACGTCCCGGCGCGTCGCACCGGGCTTCCAGTCTTCCATCCCGAGAGAGAGAACGGGCTGATGACGAAGAAGACTACTTTCCTCGACCTTTGCAGCCCTTGAATTTTGAACCTCGGACGAGTTGATAACTTTGACTGATATGGGAAACAACACAAAAGGCCATCCAGGTTTTGTTTTGGCTTCCGTATCTGAATTGCTTGCATGCTTGGTGCTGACACAAGAATTGCCAGCTGAGGACAACTTGGACCGCAAGAGATGGACTGAGATAGTAGAAGAAGATCATGCGCATGCTGGTGACTAGGAGTGAAGCACACTTTTGCCTTTTCCAAGCTGCAGTCACAATATTTGCTAGTGCGACCAGGTTGATGAAAGTATCGAAAGTCAATAAAATGCTATCAATAAACCATAGTGCCATAGTTATACAGTGTTGTAGACTTTATGGACCATAATCATTATTGACATTTATTAACCATGGTTGAAAGAAATCTGACGTTTCATCCGTTTGACTCCTAGACTCCTAGTGCCTGCCAGCAAGTTCTCCAACCGCGGGGCCGTTCCCGGCCCCTCGGTGGCGCTGCTCTTGACAGAGCTCGTCTCACCTAAAGCCATCGGAAAGACGCCTCGAAAGCGCACCGTTAAAATTAGTTACAATGAAATCCAATTGGGGGTGGGTCAAAACCCTGGTACCTAGTGAACATCAAAATAGCTGGTAAATGGATGTTCATCCCACTAAAAATGGTATCTATAGGTATTGACCCATAGCCAATTCAAATAATGGAATACATTCCAGATATTCTCAGATACTCTGTGGCTTGAGTCATGTTTGGATGGTAAACCAGCCAGACCAAACTGGAAGTCTTGCTGAAATGTCATGATGGGTGAATTTGAACTGGTGAAACTTGCAGCTTGACATTGATCGAACAGGGATTAAATCTGGGAGCAGACTCATGAGTCAATGTCCAGTCGAGCTCTGCTTGGCATCGAGAATCAATGAATGCACACTTGGTCATTTTGTCGATCATGAGTTGTTGGAATTTGAAGTACGTGTAAGAATATCAACTTACCTTAGCGATGTGTACTTTCTAGGGCAAGGGACAATGGCCATGTTTTTTCTTCAAAACATACAGTATTACATCCCATGGCAACAACACAGGACATCCTCCAGCAGATCTGAAGTGAATTTGCCAGTGGCACTTGGCCCACCGGCCCAGACATGCATGAGTTCCTCCTGCGAGCTGCAGGTGCGGCCTCCTGAACGTTTTCATCGGGTGATGAACCATCAGTTTTTTTGGGTACCCTATTTTAGACAAACGCTGATGGTGTTTCAGTTCACACAGTGTCACAAGCAACCTACTGAAATTTCCAAGTGTCTGCAGGGGCACATTGTGGGCACTTGGACTTATCAGAACGGCAGTCAGCATCTCAACAATTTTCAGCCGAGCAGCAAATCGGGTGTGATCTTCTAGGACTTTGAAGTGGACTTTAGATGGCCGGAAGGGTCATGAATGGTCAGGAGTCATGTCTTGATCTTCGAAACTTTCCCACCGGGCTTCAACATGCTTGTACCAGTGGAAATCAAGGCTGAAGATATGGTCTATTGAGCTCTCAGTAGCTGATGTATGGCTTTCTTGGCCCTGTTTGAAGCTCTGAGCATTCCCAGGTTCTTACAGAGTAGTCTTGGACGGAGACAACTTCGTCTTTGAAGAACGTCATGGCGATGGACGGGACGTGCGCGGAATCTTGCTACAAGAAGATGCCTGGTTGGTAGCGCCCCAGCTGCACTGGCTTTTGCATCACCGGGTATCCCTGTGACCCCAGAACTGGGGAAGCTCTCCAATACTGGTATGAATGCCCTTAATTCAGACTTCTGTCATGCCTATTTATAGAATGTTATATATATTTATATATATATATAATGTTATATAAAACTATGACTAGTTATATAATGTTATATAAATATATTGTTATATAAAACTATGACTAGTTATATAACATTATATATATAATGTTATATAAAACTATGACTAGTTATATAATGTTATATAATGTTATATAATGTTATATAATGTTATATAATGTTATTAACTATATTATATAGCTATGTTTAACATCCAAAACAACCCGTTCCTATTGCAGACTATTGACCTGGACTGGGATGAACAGCCGATGCCTCTTGGCAACCTGACCGTTTGCATCATTGCAATGTCGTCTGCATTCCATAGGTTGGAATGTATCCCACTTCTCATAGAAAGAATGTCAACATTTCATGATTTGAAGAGATTTGAAGGTTTTTCCAGAGTCGATGGCAGGCAGATAGCGACTTTTTGAACCCCAGAACTTCCCAAATCCCTGGCCTTCCCCACGAAAACCACCGCGCTTGCGGCGGTTGCGTTGAAGAAAAATGTGCGCCGCACCCAGGGGCGGCTCATCTACCGCGACACCAGCGAGGTCTCCGGCACGGTGATGTTGCTGCCTTAGCGATCCGAGGTCAGTGGTGCCTTTCATTTTTTCAGCCCAACAAGACATGATTTGAGAATGTGCAAAAATTGGATCTTATTGGATCTTATTGGATCTTATTGGGATTGTGGTCCAATGGTCCAAAGACTTTGGACTCTTCAGTCCTATCTTTTTTTGATCGTTGTCTTGCTGGCGGAGGCTGCAATTTGCCGACGGGCCTGTGACTCAAGTGTTCTAGTTTGCTGAGTCCCCAAATGGGATGGCCGTGGCAAAAACTAGGGCAAATTTCCAAACTAACAACCTCAAAGCAGCCCAATGATTCCATCCAGGTTGGACACCTTGACCTCTTTTTTCCAACCTCGTGGTACATCTGGATGGGTCAGGCGCCTCAGACTTTCAGTCCAGTGGCCATGGTGGAACGGCCGATGACCGGCCGAGGTTCAGGCTGTTGCGACGCGATCTGGCAAGGCGCAGGCAAGGCCTTGCCTTGAGGTTTGGGCTCGACAAGAGATGTCGCAAGCCAAATCGGCATCTCTGAAAATTTGGTATACAACTTACCCTCTGGTAAACTAACATAACTATGGAAAGATCCACCATTTTTAATTGGAAAACTCAGTATAAATGGCCATTTTCAATAGCTATGTTAAATTACCAGAGGGTATACAACATTACACAAGCCAAATGGCCATCAATAGGGAACATGATGATTCACCAGTGGATGGAATTTTGAAATTCCTTGATCTGAAAATCGCGTGCCATGCGTGCCCTGTTCAGGCTCGCATCTTGGATGGCAAGGGGCAAAGGCGCACCGGTTGTTTTGAGGATTTGGGAGGAACAGACAGGACATGATGAAGTTGTTTTTGTTTCATACATGGATCATGCAAGGATACAGTATTTGGTTTCAGTCTTTGCATTGAGTCCGCAAGTTCAGACTTGACAGTGTCAAGAGACTCTTAGAGTTTTCCCACCTGTTTGGGGAGAAACATGGCAACTGGCCAACCTGCTGAGGTACGTGATAAAATTGATTTATAGAACCTGACTAGACTGAACACTTTTAAAACTGATAAACATTTAAACATGTTCCTGGAGAGAAATCCGATAATCCGTTGTTTTTTTCAGGTTTTTAACCCACTATTGTAAACCATCCCCAAAATCACCTTTTTATGCGTGCTATGTTTACGTTTCCCATGGTCAGTTTCTGGCATTGGGTTTCCCGCAGTTCGGAGGCCGTTGCCCACGAGCCTGATGCAAAGCCAGCGGAGTTTCCTGACGCAAGGCCTGGACAATACGGGGGATGGGGGCACCCATGTGATAAATGTGGCAATTTTAATGATTCTGAATGGAACATCTATGAACATATTAATGCATGATGATCAAGAATGGAATTTGAATGAATATATATATATATATACACATTTCGACCACATATAAGTTCGGTTTACACAAGCTCTGACAATTTTGGAATTCTGAGGATGTACTGTAAAGCTTGAATTGAATCACTTGCGAATCGTGTGAATCGTGGAATGTGGATTGCAACTGTGACCTGCAAATTTCAATCTGATAGGCCCTCTCAGCGTCACTGGCTATCCGGAGGTGTCGCGCGAGGACTGGACCACTGGAATCATGGTGCCACACTGTTCAAACCCAAGTCATGAGCGAAACCTCCAGCCTTCGACATGGAGTCACCATGGTACCTTCAAGTCATGTGGAAGGAGTTTGGATGGTCACCAATTCTGTGCGATTGTGTGTTGCAGTCATTGAAGGCGAGAGTGCGATTAGAGGGAAATTGTCTCGGTTGCAATCAATTCTATTTGGTTCGCTGGCCATTTTCAATCGTAGTAGATCTCAGTCGGGTAAACCTTTGCTTGAAGTGTGGCACTGTCCTTCCCTGGGACATCCTGGGACTTTGTAATTGTAATGCTAGTTGAACAGGCCCAACTCCTGATCCAAAGCTGTAGTCTTGATGCAGACGATCCAGTGGGCAGAAACTTCCCTATGGCTTTTGATGTCACAGGGGTAAACAAAAATAAGTGTGTTGCAGCATCGTTCTGAAGCAGCACAGCACGAGGCTAGGGTGGCGTACCTCGAAGAAACGATGTCATCACATCACTCAGAAGCCACAGTGCGGACACTCAGCGTTGAGACATGTTGATTCTTGAGACTCAAAGCTTTGGTCTTACTACTGCAGGGATAATATGGGAAAATGTCAAAAAAAAGCGCCATGAGAACCACACAGGTTCCCTTTCCTTCCACCTCTTCTACTCTGGCAGGTTCGAGGCAGCAACTATCGGTGTTTGCCAGAGAGAGGCTTGGCTCATAAGTGGTTCCCCGAAGTGGTGGTTGTGGAGATTCCAAGTGCATCCAAGTGCTATATGTTCAATTGGATTTCCATGATTTGTTCTTTGGGTAGAGTTCAAATCCAAACAACAAACTCTTACTTTGGAATGAACCACCAGCATTTCAACATATTTCAACACTTTGGTGCTCGTGGCAGTGCTTGCGGAGGTGACTGGCGCGACACGTCACTGAGGGTGCAGCCTGTGAAAGCAAAGACTTTAGCCAGGACTTGCCAAGATTGATGTGTTTGCTCCTGATGGGGAAGGAGTTTTGGTATAGACTGCTTGAAACCTGGGGATTTTCCATTTCTAGGCACTCTGTGACCAACAGCCTCCAGGACCATTTGGAGTGAGGCTGATGCCTGCCAAGAGCTATCTTTTCCCACACTTGGCAAAGTTCAGGCTGGAAAGGGATCACATCACAGGATGATCCTGCAGACCCTCCATTCACCAACCGTTGGCTTTCCGAGGCCGAGCCTGCACCGCCGGACAAAGGCGCGAGGGGGTGCTTATGGCCAGAAGCCACGTTTGCTGTCTCGGATGGGACACAGATGCTGGAGGCCAGAGGAGAATTTCCAAGAAGGATCAAGCCGTGCAGTGTGTTGAGGCTGGGCACTTTGGAGTTGTTTGGCTGGTCGCCACTCGACACCATAGTTGGAAGATTTGTCAGCTCACCTTCCACCCAATTTCTGCAGTTTCTGCGAAGTGCAGTAAAACTTCAGAATATGCACAGGTATCAGGGATTTGGCACAAGCTTTAGCATGCCACTTTTCAGCGTTTCGCTGTTTCCTACTGCTGCCCCCCTATAGTGCTTTTCCGTTTTCAGCCATGGACTATTCGACCGACCAGATCGCCGTTTTGAGCCTTCCCTTTGATTCACTTGATCAAGTTTCCGAACCAAATCTTGCACTGGCCTATCTACAGGATGGCCCCTGTTCTTCAGGTCTGCTTACCGAGACCTATTTGTCACTTTTATATTGCTGGCCTAGCTGCAGGGTGGCTCTTGCCAATGTGCGACAAAGGCGCTCATGATTTTCTTTTCGAAGGACGCAGCGTTCTTCATTTCACTGGCCTAGCTGCAGGGTGGCTCCTGCCAATGTGCGACAAAGGTGCCCATTATTTTCTTTTGGAAGGACGCAACATACTTCACTTTGCTGGCCTAGTTGCAGGGTGGCTCCTGCCAATATGCGACAAAGGTGCTCATTATTTTCTTTTGGAAGGATGCAACATACTTCTCTTTGCTGGCCTAGCTGCAGGGTGGCTCCTGCCCTTATTTGAAAAGGATGCACAATCAACCATCTGAGCGCACCTTCTACCTGTTTCACCAACTTTGCGAAATGGCATGTTTCACGCCTACTTGATTTTGTAAATAGTTTCATTGCTATTGCCACAGAGCAAGGTCCATGTTTTCCTTTGTTAGTAATTGACTTTAATCGGTTGACTTTAATGAACTTAAGGGATTTGATCTCTGTTTTCTGCCATCCCACATTTGCTCCTACCATCCCCATTGTTACTAACCCCACCATCGGCGCACAGGACTCTTCCAGGCAACAGAGCCCCCCAGGAGACACAGATTCCAGGACGTCGAGTCCCAGAGTGACTTCAAGTCACTCTTTCAGAGTCGAAGACTCAGGGGACCTAAGATCCCACCCAGGTGAGCCCAACACTGGGCAACTGCAAGGTCATACTACACACTCTTTCAAGCAACATTGTCCCTCTAGGAGGAACACGGCTCAGGACAGGCAGTCCAATTTTATAAAGATACATCCTATAAAGATACATCCCAGGGAGGCATCAAGCCTCTGGCTCAGCAGCTTCGGCCCTTCAGATTTCGCTGACCGCGAGCTCAGCGAATGCCAGAAACAATCAATCTCACACTTTCAGGGTCTTACAGTCAACAAATTTATGAAGCTTCATCACGGCAACACCTCTTTGTATTGTCCAAAGTGCAACTGTTTTATGGGGCACCACTATTTTTTTAATTCACCAAAGAAATTGCATTCTAATCATTCTAACCCACTCAGACTTCAAAATGGTATGATGGTCCACCATGTTAAATATTGTCACAACCATACGTTTTCATGTTTTTTTTAGAAGGGGCAAAAAGCAGTATCATTCCATCAGCAGCTAGAGCTGGCAGGGGCTGCCAGAGGCTTGCCGGGAGACCACGGTCCATCCAAGAGTGTATTTTTATCCTACCAGTAGAATTGCCCTCCTAAGCACCAGACAAGTGGTCACGAACGCTGCCGTGCGTCGCGGGACCGTTCACACAAAAATTGTTGATCGCAACAAAGCCTAGAAGCGCGACATGCCAAATATAGTGAATCAAGACGCAAAAGCCGGCGACTTTATCGACAATGGAACTCCCAGTCACGCAGATGGATGGGTTCCACCTTGCCCATTCCATTAGGTCCCGCGTATAAGGTGCAAGTTAGTAGCATTTCCCAAAAGCGGAACTACCCTCCACATGTCTTATCCCATACCACTTCTTCTAGATCAAATTTCTTCAAGACATACATCACACGAGACCAGTTAGATGAACCCCCAGCAAGACTGGATAACTTTTCCACACCCAACAGAAAGCTTCAACTTTACTCCTGGAACATTGCAACCTTCATCGGTACAGGCAAATATTCACGATTTCAAGAAGTTATTCTAAAACTGTCACAGGGCTTTTTCTGTCTACAAGAGGCTAAGGCTACCCATACTGATATCATTAAGCTCTCCCACACTCACATTTATTTGGGACAAACTACAGTCCCTCCTCCTCCTCCAATACAACTCCGAATTTATTCCCATTCTGATGGGCAACTTCAATACCCGACTTTACCAAAAAACCAGTTTGAGGGCCTTGAGCCCCACATCGGACCTTATACATTCTCCTCCACCATTGCTGATGATCTCCTTCCTCACAACAATGTCTCCTTTTTTTTACTGAATTTTTTCAAGACAATGAACTTTGTGTCGTCTCCTCAATATGAAAACGCCCTCCTTCCAAACTAGGTACATACCTTGAGATTACTCGCGACCCACCTCCCTTCTCCTCCCCTACCACAGACGCATATGCGGTCCTAGACCATGTACGCATGACTTTCGCTCCATTCTTTCTCTCCCACATCTCGCTCTCCCCTGGCATCATAGACATTTCCTCATTTCTGCTATATTTTAACTCCCATTCTTTCACTCACCCAAACCTCCGCCTCCACCGCCAAAGCGTGACTTCTCCCCGAATGATTCCAAACTCGCATACCAAACCGTCGTACTCAGTGCCTTCGGCCTACCTTCTCCACCCTCCAACATGTTTGCTCCATTTCATATTTACACAGACGGATTTTGTCCAGACCTATTTAATATTTCCCTACAAAACCCCGCAGCATGGGGCGTTTTCTACGAAAGCAATTTTCGTGACCTATACGGTACACTCCCATTCCCAGTCAATGGATCTAACAACACCGCTGAACTCCAAGCACCGCCAGAAGCCATCGCGTTTATGCTCCTCCGCCCCCCTCTCCCCCTCCATCCATTTCCATCTAGACTCACAATATGTTCTCGACTTCCTCCTTGGTGCTTCATTACCATGACAGAACCTTGAACTCGCTTCTACCTTCTCGATTATTATCATTATCTTACGTCGTCCTTCACAAAGCCAAGCCTCACTCTGGAATCCCAGGTAGCGAACGCGCAGACTCCAATGCCAACAAGGGCTTAACCATGCGCACTCCGATCGGACGATTTTCATCATTCCCATTTTCCCCCCTGCCCCCACCCCCCTCAACACATCAATCCTCCTCCCCTCCGGATTCTACCACATTCACTATCAGTCGTTCCATTTCTTCGGCCGCTGACTCCTCTTTCCCTGTCAAATCTATTCCCTCCCGTAGGCCATATACCTCCCATTCCACGATGAACCTTACAGCATTGAGTAGTCTGCGTTGGCTACAGAAGGGTCTTCTGTCAAGAATTAAAATACAAAAAATACGAAAAAATACAACTCAAAAATACAAAATCTGAATTGCAGGGTTTAGAAAATACAACAGGTTGGCTTGGCATTTATTTTCCAATTTGGTTCTTGCTTTTCAAAATGAACATGGGGTTGGCTCTCTGGCTCATTTTTGAATTCGTTTTTTTTTTGGTATTTTGCATTTTGAAATTTTTGGTTCGGATTTTTTTTTGAATTTTGTATTTTTTTGATTTTTTTGGTTCGTATTTTTTTTTTTGTATTTTGTATTTTTGAGAAATTGCGTTTGTATTTATCTTGTATTTTTTTTGGTAAAAAAAACAAAAATACAACATAAATAGAAAAACACTTTGTATTTTTGTATTTTTTATTTTTCCATTACTTCCAAAAATGCACTTTGTATTTTTTTGTATTTTTTCCATTCCTTCACAGATTGCACTTTGTCTTTTTGTATTTTTTCGCTCTTTAGACACCGCGAATCCACCAATGTATGTTGTATTTCCCTTTTGTTGCTGATTTTGCCCCCTTCAGTGTTGTATTTTTTTTGTAATTTGGGTTTGCATTTTTTTTTGCATTTTTTGTTTTCTAATGATTACAGAGGTTACAGGCTTTAGCCACCCGACTACTCAATTGTAGCACAGCTCCCCAATGTAGATCCGGAGGTTCGCAAATCTCTTTGTACCCGAATCAAAAACTCCTCTCGTCACGATAAAAAGGTTTGGATTAAGAATCAACTCCCATCAGACCACTGGAAGACCATCAAAAAAGTCGGCTCCAAATACCAACCTCCTACCCAGAGTGTATTTCGACCGGACGGTACTCCCTCACTCCGCTCAGAAAAGGCCACCTTGTTGGCACAACACCTCCGTGATAAGGTCTGGCATCATACTCCTCTTCCAGAGCCCACTGAGGACCCCCTCTCTCCCCCACATCCTTAACTTGACGCTCCATTCCTCCGCCTCCTTCCTCATCCAGTAAAGAAAATTCTGCTTGCCCACTACAATGACTGTCTCTTTTGGGCCATGCCCCAGATCACTGGAAAATCAGCAAAGTTATCATGATCTACAAAGGCAATAATAAGTGCAGCCGCTCTCCTTCAAGTTATCGATCCATCTCACTTGCCAACTCGATCTACAAAATTTATGCCTGTATGATCCAGCAACGCCTCTCTCACTCTATTGACCAAAATCTCCATCCACACCAATATGGTTTTCGCCAGAATCAATCTCTCTCTCTCTCTCTCCCCACTCCTTTCTTTCTCTTCCTTTCTCTTCCGCCGTCTCACCGAAATTTTTGAAAGGCACTCCACCTCTTTATACATCCTTTTCCTTGATTGATCGCAGGCCTTTGATTCTATCGGCCACCCTCACTTAGCTGCCGCCTTGCGAAGATGTGGAGTCCCACCTCTTCTGGTCCAAGCCATCATGGCTCTTTATCACCATGGTCAATTCTTCGTTTCCGACCTTCCATGTCTCTTCCCTCAATATACCTTCCGCCGAGGGATTCGGCAGAACTACCCTCTCAGCCCTTATCTCTTCATCATCGTCCTCTCTGCTCTGACCTCCGATGTCCATTCCCTATTTCAGGATTTTTTCCCTATACTCCCTGGACCTACTCTTTTCAAAATCCGCTCACTGATGTTGAGTGTGCGGACGACGCAGTTTTCATTGCTCGTACTCAAGACACTCTCTCCAGACTTCTCCACCTTCTCCAGCATCTTGCTGCTCGTATAGGCCTCCTTCTCAATGGCCCACAGTGCCAACTCCTGTGCATTCATTCCAATTTTTCAATTTCCCTCTCCACTAAGACAGATCCCTATACAGTATGTGATTGGCGTTTTTGTGCTCCCTTTTTCCAGTCCACCCCCTCCCTCCCCTATCTAGTGCCAAATATCTAGTGTCATTTTTTACTCCCAGTTCATCCTCTGTCCCAGACGTCAACTATCGCTGCTCAGCCTTTAGAATCCTCGACCCTTTCTTTCGACATCTGCTTGTCTCACCTAAATTCAAGCTTAGAGTTTATTCACAGATAGTTCAATCCATTCTTCTACATGGCTCCGAATCCCAAATCTACTCTCCTGCTGAAATCACACGTATTGACTCCCTTCATTATAAAGCCCTCCGGCAAATTTTCTAGGTCAAAAGCCCCTATTATCATCGGGCCCTTCAGCCCTCAGACTCACCTTGCTCTAACACCTAGCTTCTTTCCTTGTCCTACCCGGTCCTTCCCTCATGCATACCCTCCTCGATGAGAATTTCAGATTCCCGTATCAAATTGCTCGGACATATCTTGCGCCACCCATCGTCTTCTGAATCCCTTATTTGCTTTGACCAGTCCTACTCTTTACGTACAATATCCTCCTCCTTTAGACGCGGAACACCAAGAGCCCAGCGGCCAGAGCTTGTATTAGCTGAAGCATCCCGCCGCGCATATAGTCTCCACCAACCCCCCCCACACTTGGGGATTTCCAGCATTCTTTCTATCAACATTTCGCTATCGTTGAGCTAAAGCATTTTTCCTCTACCAGCATGAAACAGTGGTACAATACCAGGAGATAGATTCACCTCCTCTTGCCAATTGCGGAAGACAGATTTTGATGGAAGTTGCTTCACCCCAAAGTGAAATGGTCAACCAAGCTTAGGGACAATGCTGCTGCGGATGTGTGGGCCAATCTGGACTACATATTGCTTGTGAAGAAATGCGCAGGTATCAAGTCATATCTAGTCCTGATGATTGACCTTCACCAGTTTTGCTCGATTTCTGCATGGTTTCCTGGTCATTGGAATCAGGAGAAGCCACCCGTCGCCCCCGCATCGCCCGCGGCGCCGCCCGTCCTGGCGCCACCTGCGCCATCTGCGCCTGCGGCGGCGCCAGTGGAGCCTCCGGAGAAGTCCTGCCATTGCGGCTCAAAGACCAGACGCAATGTGCGATACTTAGCCCATCTTAGCCCTACTGGCCCCACTCAGATTTTTTTTGGTTTTTGACACCGGGATGGGGGTTTCAGGGTCGGAATTCTGTACCACGAGAGTCTTTGTTTATTTGCTTTCGCAGAAATTGGAGGGAACTTGGAGGGAACATCTACAGGAAACAATCCCCCGGAAACCATCCCCAGAAAATTGATGTTAACGAACCATGGTTTCCCTTAAGCCAAGCTATTGATGATTGTTTCTGGGAAGAGCATTGATGGTGGTATGTATTGTGACGGAAAATTGAGAGGCTGGAGTCAATTATGGATTTCTTCCTGATCCAGCTTAGAATGGCTCAGATGTGATTGCTTGTTTTGAAAACTGCCTGTTTGCACACCGAAAACACGCAACTGACGCCTGCATGTTCCTTGTTGAATTTCCGGAATTGAAGGAGCACAAACTTGCAGCTGCCCTTTCTGTGAGAGTTTCAATCGGCTGATCATGTAATTACTTTTCCTGACTCAAGTAACCTCAAAATGAGAGGATTTGCAACCAGTCACGCTCATTGGTGGTCCCTTGGTATGAACTCGTGATTGGTCCTGTTATTGCTGATAAAATCATAGTCATATGGAATTTTCCGGACTAACGTCCCACTTGGACCAAACTCCCCATAGTTTGCTGGTAAGTCGCCATAGTTGCTGGTTAAGTCCCATAGTATGTTCTATCATTTAAATCCAGTTGTTTCCGGATTCAGATCGCCTTGAGTCCAATTTTCCGATATTTTTTGTGGATTGATATCACCAATCTATCAACATTGCTAGATCTATAAGCTCCTGTATTGAAACATGGCGTGCTGGAAAATCCACCCATCTATATATATATATGATTTCCCGGCGAACAAAACCAACATCCAGCCCGGGGATTTCCCAGCCAGCTATGTGTGATTACCAAAGGGTTTCGCCCATATTGCTATCTATATATATAATATACATACATACATACATACATACATACATACATACATACATACATACATACATACATACATACATACATACATACATACATACATACATACATACATACATACATACATACATA